>JABAOH010005876.1_pt2 | contig 20355 bp, 20 predicted proteins | sample 7062181 | NCBI WGS metagenome assembly JABAOH01 (sample SAMN14538630, study PRJNA623070) | marine sediment metagenome | biome: marine biome [ENVO:00000428]; feature: marine pelagic biome [ENVO:01000023]; material: deep marine sediment [ENVO:00002113]; isolation source: pool of 5 deep marine... | reverse complement strand
CAACTGAACTCCGGGTTCCGATGTCTGCCCAATAGACAGGATCCCCGGCTAGGAAGGATTTAATAAGGAAGGCTAATATATTGAAGGAACTGGGAAATTTAAATTAAGAAATCCGAGTTCCGATCTTTGACGCATCAGAACCTCGGGTTCCGCCCCCAGTGCTTCCCTCACCGTCATGGGTTTTTCCGAATCACAGACCTGCGTTCTTTGCTATGCTACTGTTTTGAATTCCTCTTTTCGAATACCGTGCTTTTTCATTAGCTTGTGGAGCTGCCGGGTGGTAATACCCGCTTTTTCCGCCGAATCCCTAATTTTTCCCTTATTGCGCGTAAGCAATTCTTTCAGATAGTGCCTTTCAATCCCTTCTACGCCCCTATGCCTCGCCTCCGCCAGGGTAAGGTAAGCATCTCCTGAGACCCTTGCCAAAGGGGCTTCTGATCCAAAAAGTTCGCTTGGAAAGCTCTCCGGACTGAGGACTGAGGATGTTTCCAGTATATACGCCCGTTCCATAAGATTCTCCAGTTCGCGAATATTACCCGGCCAAGAGTACTTTCTAAAAGCCTCCATAACGTGGGGATGCATATCGCGAATATCCTTGGAATTAAATCTGTTCACCCTTCCTAAAAACACCTTAACAAGGTGGGGTATATCTTCTATTCGCTCCCTCAAGGGAGGAAGTTCAATGGGAAATACATTCAATCGATAGTAGAGGTCTTTCCTGAACTTCCCTTCATCGCACATTTTCTTGAGGTCTGTATTGGTAGCTGCAATTATTCTCACATCGACCTCAATAGTTGCTTCACCCCCAACCCGTTGAAACGTCTTATCCTGCAAGATCTGCAAGAGCTTAATCTGTGCAGATGGGGTAATGGTACCTACCTCATCCAGAAAGATGGTCCCACCGTTGGCTATCTCAAATTTACCCAGCTTTCTCCTCACTGCCCCTGTGAAGGAGCCCTTCTCGTGACCGAATAGCTCGCTCTCCAGGAGGGTATCCGGGATCGCTCCGCAATGCACGCTGATAAATTGGGCATCCCGTCGGTTACTGTGCCGGTGAATCAGTTTGGCCAGTTCACCTTTCCCTGTTCCAGTTTCTCCGACGAGCAAAACGGTGCTTTTGGTTGCCGCAACAGAGCGGACTTTCTCTAAGAGTTCCTTCATCAGCGAGCTCTTAGTTTGAACAAATTCCATTGATTCGCTTTGCCAGAATTGATCACGTAGGTGATCGAGCTCGGATTGCACCATTAAAGATTCATGAACACTTTCGGTTACATATTTCACCTCATCGGGATTAATCGGATAGGTGAGGTAGTTGCTGGCACCTGCCTTCACGGCCATAACCGCCTCCCTGATCATCTCCTGAGCTGACAGCACGATGATTTCAACAGTAGGATACAAATGCCAGAATGGCTCCAGGGCAGCCTTATATCCACTGCCGGGTACTGACTCTTTTAGGATTTCCAAATCANNAACGCCTTTTCCGGAGCGTCTCAAGAGCGGCATCTTTAGTGGATGCCTTATCAATCCTGTACCCTTGGCGAAAGCATGCGTTGATCGCCCGGAAAACCTCTTGTTCCCTTGACACAATAAGGATTGCTCCCATCCGTGCCTCTCAGCCATAGTTTTATAAGTTATATCATAAATCAGAGTTTCTTTAGGAACGACATTACTATCTCTAACAAGTATAGAATGGTACCCCTCGCGCCCTTCAGTAGGAAGCAGACCAGAAGATCCTTCCCCCTTGAAGGGAATCTATAGCAGCCATTCTAGACGCAACGCATGAATGAGGGGTGTGGATCCGTACCCAGAGCTCAAGCCACTGCCCTGTGTTCGGTAATTTCCGGCGAAGATTCGAACACTCCTATAAACCTCTTTGCGATTTTATAGGATGAGTTCTCTCTCACATACTGCTCTGCGATACGTAAGGTCTCCTTTACCCTCTCCCCTTCTTCAAATACGTCCATAAGTGCTTCTCCCAGGGAAGAATACTTCAAGACTTCCCTGCCAAAGGTCTCGAAGAAGTTGGTATTATAGGCCAGGACAGGGCAGCCTGACCCCAGGCATAAATAGGCTGTAGACGGAACCACAATTGCCTCTGCAGAGTCCTTGTGAACCAGAAGCGCATCGGAGGCATGAAGGTATGTATAAAGTTCGCTGATGGGGATGTCGCCCTTTCTCAATTCAATAAATGCGTATCTTCCCTTTACCGCCTCGAAAAGGTCATACCAATCTTGGATATGAGTTACGGTCAGAAACATCAAGGGGTAGTCTCTGTTTGTGCGTTCCAAAATGGGGAGAAGGTGAAGGTGACGGTAAATACCTATACCGTAGTTGAATATGATCTTTTTATCGAGGGGGAGACCTAGTCTCTTTCGCGCCTCAACCTTATCCCCGTGCATGATAGGGTGGCATGGGTAAGGAATTACCCTTATCTTATCTTCCCTATATATATCCTTCAGAAACTTCCTGTATCTTTCATCAAAGCAAACGACCGCATCCCAGTCGAATTGATAGAATATGGCATCCTTTGGCGGTTTTCCTTCATGGACTACAAAAACGGTTTTTGCGTTGTCCTTAATGAAAGGGTATATTTCGAACAGATCCTCCATTGGAAGGATCTCTAAATTCTGCACCACAAAGACATCGCAATCCTGCTTCAAAAACGCTTTAGGGTCAAAGAGATGGCCTGGCTTGTTCCGAAGGGTATAGCACCTCCTCACATACGGCTCATCCACATCGCATTGATAGCCCTCCCGCTCTACAGGGGCCAAGACCTGCAGGTCGTGGCCCATCCCTACCCACTCTCTTCCCACGAGTTCCGCATGGAGAGATACCCCGCATGGGATGTTCCAGCGAGTCATCATTGTAATCTTCATCTTCTGCTCCTTTCCCTTCTCTCAATTTTTTACACAAACCCTTATCTAGAAAAGGCTCAGGAGTGCCTCCTTTTCGACCGAGGCACCGCATACGACCTTATCCGCTGCCCCGTAGTAAATATAGTATTTGTCCTCGATCTCGCAAATCCCCGCTGCAAACACCACCTCGTTAACCTCGCCGTGAAGCTCATAGTCCTCCTCCGGCTCTAATACGGGCTCGGCATATCGGCCTATCAGGGAGGAAGGGTCTTCCTGATCAAGAAGGACCACCCCGAGCCTGTAGACCCCAAGTTCATCGATCCCGTGGTATATAAGCAGCCAGCCCTTTTCCGTCTTCACGGGGGGGCACCCGGACCCGATTCCCACCCCATCCCACCTCCCCTTAACGGGGCTCATCACCATCTTTGAGCCGTGCCAGTCGATGAGGTCCTCTGAATAGGCGATCCAGATGCTCCGGGGGGGTGTCATGGGTCTATGGAACATGAGGTACTTCCCCTTGACCTTCTCCGGGATTAGAACCGCATCCTTATTGTCCATATCGGGCAAGACTGCCCCATGTCGCTCCCATTGGAAGAAGTTGCTGGTGGAGGCGATAGATACCTTGGGACCTTTCATGGAGTAACTGGTGTAGGTCATATAGAATCGATTATCCAAGTGGACAAGCCTGGGATCCTCGCACCCCTTGCTCTCAAGGATACCCCTCGGTGTGAACACTGGCTTATCCACCCTGAAGAAATCAAAGCCATTGCCGCTGATCGCATAGCCTATGCGCGAGATATTATCATCCCCCACGGCCCTGTAAAGCAGGTGAAAAAGACCATTGTGATATGCTGCCGCGGGGTTGAATACAAGCTTGGATTCCCAGGCATTCTCCCTTTTTGGCTTCAAGATCGGATTATGTAAGAATCTCTTCAACACGATTTATTCCCTCTCTTCATGTGTAGCCATGCACACGAGCCTATCCGCTGCACCGTAGTAAAGGAGCCATTGAGTATTATACCTTATTAACCCTTCGGCAACGCAGTGATTTCCAGCTCCGTACTCGCGTCCATAGTCTCGCGATAGATTCAGGATTGGCTCATCGGTCCTTTTCAGGACCTTCGTAGGCTCCTCCATCGAAAACAAGACCCCACCAGTCTTGTAGATACAATCCTTTCCCCAGCCATTATAAATGAGAAGGATCCCCTTATCGGTTAGGACAGGATTGGGACCTGGTTCAATCCCCTGGGAATCAAAGTAGTCATCTCGAGGCAGTAAAACTGGCTCATGCAGAGGCTCCTCCCAATAGAAGAGGTCTTCGGAATAAGCTATCCCGATTGCCGAAGTCCACGGCTTGGCTTCGCCCATGAAGTACATGATATATCTTCCTTCTATTTTCTGTGGTACAATAACCCCCGCCTTCAGTTGACCGCTGTCCCACGTACCCTCTCTTGCCTCCAGAACTGGACCGTGTTTTCTCCAGTGGAGGAGATCATTTGAGGTTGCCAGACAGATATTGGAGACATGGTACTTCTGGCTGTTCCCTACATAGATGAGAAAGTAGGTGTCTCCGACCTTGGCTACCCTTGGGTCTTCGCAGCCTCCTCTGTCAAAATCTTCGTCCGGGCACAACACAGGGTCATCATGAGAGGTGAAATGAAACCCATCACTGCTTTGAGCAATTCCAATCCTTCCCGTTAGGCCATCCTCAGTCTCAGCACGGTAAAGCATCCAGAAACGAGCCTCCTCCTTGATCACAGTGGGATTGAATACACCTTTGGACTGGAACCCTCTTGAGGGCGCCAAGATAGGGTTATCCGGATAGTCTTCAAATAGGCCGAGGGGAAAACCGCCGACTTTCATGCCTAATTATCCTGGCCTGCCAAGTTCGACGAAGAAATCAATAAAGAGCTTTGCTATGATTTCAGGAGAGTTCATCGTAACGAATCCATTGGCTGCATCAAGGAGATTTTTCCGCATCTCTTCATCCCGAAATAATCTGATCAACATTCTGTTGAGCTCTGAAACATCGTTATAATGCAACAGCTCGCTCTGCAAAGGCCTGAAGTAGTCCGATCCCTCAGGTACCAGGATTGGGCATCCTGCACCCAAGGCCTGAAAGGCAGTGGATGAAACAACCCCTAGATAGAGGCTCTGAAATTTATGTAAGATGAGGCAGTCAGATGCGAAGAGGTAATCATCAAAGCGCTCCTCTGAGAGCACCTCCTCCTCTCGGATAAGCATCCATGGAGGAGGGTCATCCTTTTCAACCATTTGATACCCAACAGGGACCACGTAAAGCAAGACCGTCTCCTTTTTTAGCTCCTTCGTCAGATCTCGAAGAAAGGGCTCATACCCTCTATGACAGAAGATGTAGACAATATGCTTATTGACCGGCAGGTTGAGCTTCTTTCTAGCCTCCCTCTTATCACGACTCCTAGTTGGAAAACAGGGAAAGGCGATAAGCTTGGCATGTGGGTATACATCATTCAGGAATTCCTGCCTTTCATCAAAGTACACCACTCCATCCCAATCAAACTGGTAAAACCACGGTTCTTGGGGGAGTTTATTTTCATGGACTACGTGCACTGTCCTGGCACGATGTCTGATTAAAGGGTATATCTTTGAAAGGCTCTCCACCGGAAGCATCCTCAGATCCTGGACGACGAGCACATCGAAGTCAGTCGTAAGAACAGGCCGGGGGTCCAAAAAATTCGTCTTTTGTGTGCCAAAACATCTTATGACGTAATCCTCATCCTCCTCCCTGGTAAACCCCCCTCCATGAAAATCGTCTTTTGTATGGGTGAATACGGTCACATCACATCCCATTTCCCTCCAGGCTTTTGCCAATGGCTCCGCATGCACTGCTACTCCGGAGTCCGTGTTCCAGGCTGTCATCATTGCAATGTGCATATCCCCTCTCCCCACTTCACACATACAATAGGTGGTTGGCGGACACCCATCCTACTGACGCACGGTCCTGTGTCGCGATTCAATCCCCTGTACATTTTGCAGCTTCGACATGCCCTCTGCAACCGGAGATTCAAGATTCATAGCCTGAGACCTGGCGACAAGTTGAGCATGCATTTGATCCCTGCCTTTCAGAGAGGGAGCAAGCCCGATGAATTGCGGCGAAATTTCTACTCCCTTTTCTTCCAGCATGATTTCAAACAGGTCAATGTATCGCCTTGCCACGGCTTCAGCTGAGGATAATTCTAAGAAAGACCCTAAGGCCCTTTGTGATGTCCGGTATTTCGCTCCCTCAGTCAACAGGTCCCTGAGGTTGAGCTTAAATTCCTCGAAGTCCGAATATGTAACCACGACATCCCTCATGGTTTCAAAGAAGTTGGTATTCGAAGCAAGGATCGGACATCCCGATCCCAGACACTGATAGGCCGTACTGGATACAACCACCCCATTGCATGGGGAGCGGTGAATGATCAAAACATCAGAGGCATGAAGATACTCATAGAGCCTGCCTATTGAGGGGGATTCCCGCCGAATCTCTATGTCCCCTATTCCCATACCTTGTAATACCTCCAAGTCCTTTTGAGAGACCACCAGGAGCAGGCATGGAATTTGGCGGCTGAAATCCCGAATGTGAGCTAAAACCGGAAGATGCTCTTTCAGTCTCTGCCCAAAGACCAGGATTATTTTCTTATCTCGAGGAAGGCCCAGCTTTGCCCTTGAGGCCTCCTTATCACCTTTATGTAGCGGCATGCAAGGAAAGGGGATCAGGCAGATCTTCTCTTCAGGGTAGTATTTCTTTAAGAATTCCTCGTAACGCTGATCAAAGCACACGATGCGATCCCATTCAAACTGGTAAAAGCAAGGATCATCTGAAGGCCTGTTGTCATGGATCACCATAACCGTGCTCGCCTTTCTCCGAATATGATGAAATATCTTTCCCAGGCAATCCTTTGGCAGCATGCCCAGGTCTTGCGTGACGAAGATTTCGAAATCGGCCTCCAGAATGGGGCGAGGGTCAAGATACGGAGAATCGGCCCCGGAAGTCGTAAAACACCTCACCACATAATCCTCATCCCTCCCGACGATTGCCGTTCCGTGAAAGTCGTGGGTGAAAAAGGAAAAGACCTTTAGGTCATGACCCATCTTCACCCATTCCCGACCGATCAACTCGGCATGAATCGAAACCCCTGAATCCTCATTCCATGCCGACATCATGGCGATTTTCACTCCCATCACCCCCTTTTAGCAATTACGCATTTTCCCGAAAATTAAGCATTAGCTAGCAAAGATCAAGCCAATGATTAAGTTTGTGATATTTTTTATTTTCTAGATTTCTTGGGGAGAACTTTCGGAATCTGCAGTTCCCACATTTAGAGGCTATGCCACACCCCTACGAACAGATAAACGAAGCTAATTACTTTCACTGACCATCTAAAAAGCAGAACTAGTGGTTCTGGCTTTCATGAATATCGGAACTCTAAGTTCCTCATCTTAGACTCCTCATGAAATAACCAAGGACTCAGAAGCCGATGTTGTGATGGCAGTTTGTCCAGGAATGCATGACCAAGATGAGAAATCGAAGAAAGCCATCGAAGGAGGCGGTGCCACAGCCCTTACTGATGAAATATCTCATAACCTGCAATATTCAAACAAATAGTCTATAAGTTTATCCAATCGACAACCTAGGAGAATAGTGTATTTATCAGCGGCTCCAGCATAGATCAGTAACCTGTTCTCTACTTCGACAGCACCAACGGGGAAGACGACGGCAGGCACATCTATCGGATACTCCTTGGTACCATACAATTCATAAGGGGCTGAGGGGATGTAGATGGGGTTTTGGGTCCTACAAATGACCTTCCGGGGTTCATTCAAATCCAAGACGGCAGCACAGATGGAATAGCCTCTTTCTATTTGCTTGGACAGCCCATAGGCCCTACAAACGTTCATCTCAATCCTGCCAACGGCATGATAGATGAGGAGCCATCCTTTATCCGTCCTGATGAGCTGTGGCCCTGGGCCAATCTTCTCTCTCTCGTGTCCCCAGTGCCCTGTCTTCAAGAGCAAATTCTCGCTCCGGTGTGCGTAGATTTCCTCCCACTTGTCTCTGTGCCTGGAAGGATCAAGCAGTTGATCGATGCCTGCGCTAAGGAGGCCTATGTGTATGTTGGGGTAAAACCTGAGCAATATAAACAGGTTCCCGTTCACGAACTCGGGAAACGGCACGGCATTGCGAGAGTCAAAGGGTTCGACTGTGCCGTGGTAGGTGATGTCCACAAAATCCCTTGTTGAATAGATAGCAATTCTGTCGGCATTTGAACACTTAAATGGCGGCCTTATCTTTCCGCATCCGACTAACAGGTACCTGTTTTCGTATCTGATAATCCGCATATCCTCTATCCCGTAGACGAAGTCCTGGTGATCAGTGCCATCGCCGCGGATAGCCACGTTCTGAAATCTGGTAAATTCAATGCCATTATGGCTTATCAAAGGCCAGACCTCAGAAATGTAGTCTTCGAGGCAATCCCTCTCTCTGCCGAGCCTCTCGTCGAAGAACCTGCCCTTTCGGTAACCTCTCTGGCATCTCGGCAGGAGTATCATCTTGCCCTCAAAGAATTCTCCGCCGGCATTGAATACCGCACCAATCTTCATCTCATGGTTCTCTGTCCACGTGAGCCCAAGGTCTTGAGGTCTCACGATGGGATTTTCCTCATAGGAATCAAGCTTGAAGATGGCCTGGCCCGATTCTAATTCTGAGACCCTGCCATCCCCTATTCTTTCAATGAGACTCATCTTATCTACACGACGCTCCAAGAAAACGTATCAACTCTCCCCAGATTCACCTCGGAAACGGATTAGACACTCACTCTGTACTCACATTTAATTGGGTAAGCTATTTCCCCTCTATAGTACGGCCAATAGCATGTCTGTACAGCTGTATATGTTGCCTTGCCACAGCTTGCCACGAGGTAAGGTCTCTATACTGTTCAATGCGGCTTACCACGTATTGCCTGAATTCTTGGTCTTCAAAAAGGCGGATAGCTGTCCCTGCAATTCCGGATGAATTAAAGGGAAGGACAAGCAGATCATCGCAGATATTTCCCAGTTCTTCAAACTTGGGTATTCTCGAGGCAATAGCTGGCCTCTTGGCACCTATGGCCAGATGGAATGATCCAGAGGCAGATCTATCCTCCTCGTAGTATGGAAAGAGGACAATGTCAGAAGCCCTCAGCAAATAGGGGACATCTTCATTGGGAAAGAACTTCTTTGGGTAGATGACATTCCTTTGGAGTTTCAGCCCCCTTATTCTCTTGGCCACAAATTCCACGTAGTCCCTATCCTTCTTTGATGCGTTTGGAGCAAGGCCTCCAGCAATAAAGAAGTACACACCTTTTACCTTCTCCCGTATCTGCGCCAGGGCCTCAAGCACGATGTGGAAGTTCTTGTGTTTTTTGATAAATCCGAACATGAGAAGGATCTTTGCATCTAACGGCAACCCAAGTCTTCCGCGCGAGACTCCTCTGTCCTCATCACTTAGCTCCGTCCCATGAGGGATAACATGAATCTTTTTTGATGGTACTGCGAGCCTTGTGAGGATCGCCTCTTGGGTGGGAAGGTGCACGATTACCGCATCTGCAAGTCCGGCAATCCTCGCGGCGAAGTCTTCATCTACTGCTCCTCTCTCCGAAAACTGAGCAGGCCGTACACAATGGATGGTTATTATGTTCTTGGTGTTTGTACTTATGCGCTGGAGCAAGGATGGCAATCTATCATCAAACTTATATATACTGTATTCATGCTGAATATGGACTATATCTACCTCCCCTAGGTTTGAAATAATAGGATCTACATAATCCTCACTTCTATCCCAACAGGGGATTACCTCAAATCCATTCCCCTGAACAGGGGATGCTCCCTTCTCCGCGATGACCTTAATTTCTAAAGAACAATCCACTCTTCTGATACCACGAATAAGGTAATCCGTATACGTAGCTATCCCACACTGTTGAGGAAGGTAGGTTGATACGTAGCCAATTTTCATCGCTCGGGTGCTCCAGTTCTATGTTTTCAGTAACCCGCCTCAGGAGTTCCTCTGGCACCTCCTGTTAACGCTCTGTTCGTAGCGTAATATAGATTCTCATATACATATTTTCAAGCTTCTTGAACAGCCAAGCCTGCCGATATCTGATCACTCATTTCAATGAGTTAAGAAGATGCTGACCATCTTGGTATACCCTAAGTCTTGTAGTGTTATGCAAGCCTAGGAACCGGCAGTCCTTGTAATAACGCACGGTACTCTTATAAGTGCTTAAATATCAACCTGTTCGACAAATTGATGCATTCGATTCCTACATTCGGATAACACATGTTGTTAAGCGTTACGTCCATAGGGTCAAAAGTTTCACACGTGATGGCGGTATTGGCACAGCTATTGCTAATAGCATATCGTGCTAGGCATCTACAGGAGGGCGCTATGGACCCAAAGGCAAGCCCGAAGCCCAAACACGGAGAGAGAAATATCTATTGTCCGAACTATAATGATTGCCTGGATTACGCCATAGAGAATTCCTGGCGGTCCTGGAATTGTTCACAATGCCCACACAGGACTATCCAAGCAATTACCGAATGCGAATACCATCTTACTGATCCAGAGCCGTTTTATGTCTTGCCGGTACATGTCATCCGAGAAAGGGCCAGAGAATCATCTGAGTAAAAGCAGCGGTAAGGCCCTTAAAAGGCTTCCACAGTAAGAACCCACCCGTGTCCGCTCCTGTTTATAAAGGACACCACTTTTAGCGCCTTAGGTGGTATAATATCTATTTAGTGAATTTACTCCAAGACAGGCTCCCAACGGGGCCTTTCCCTTAGAAGACTGTCATTGACCACCATGCTGATTTCAGCTACATATATCTGCCCGGTCAGGGGCCTTGCGGGGTCTGACCCGCCCGAGCCATTCCGGCTGGGGCAGGCAGCCAAGGTAGCCAAAGGCCTTGGCCTGGAGCGGCTCATGCTGCCCGTGCTGGGGGAGTCCTTAACGGGAACCTCCAAAGCTAGAGTCGCCTTTCTTGACGGATTTATCGAGGCCCTAGATCAGGTGGCCGAGGCAGGGCTTACCGCGTGGCTGATCGCCCCAGCCCAACGGGTCCTGGGACTGGATTGGGTAGCACCTCATCTGGTCAGGGCTGTCAGGGATCCTAAGGCTGAGCCGGTGTTTGTGGACGGGAGGGTTAGAAACCTCCGGCCCCTTGATTGGTGGGAAGACCCGTCTTTGATCCAGAAGAGGATAAGGATCTTCCGTGAGCTAGCGGCCGCTGTGGGTGGTCACTCGGCCCTGACGGGCTGGGTCATCTTGGATCGGGCCCTCGAATGGTCAAGGCCGGAGCTTGAAGCAGCTGATCTGGTGCTTAAGTCTTTTGTTGCCGAGGTTCGTGAGCGTCACGAAAGGGGAAGTATTTACATGGGATTCGGGTGGTCGGAACTCTTGGACCCTGAAATGGCGCAAGCACTCTGCGGCCAGCTTGACGGGGTGCGAATAGGTGGTCTTGAAAAGCAGCCCGCGGCCATGGAAAAGACCGCTGGTCTACCAGGAGAGCTTCTGATGGCAGCCTATTTTGGAACCCTGGGCCGCTGGCTCTTCGGACGGCCAACGGAAGTTGAGATCGGCTGGGGTATGCTGGATGACGCAGGAGACCCTGAAGAGGTTTTGGAGTCCAGTAAGAGGCTAGGCAGTCAAGGAGTAGCCGGTGTAACATGGTTGAGCCTCATCGATCCGGAGCCAAGGCTTTGTACTCAACCACCCTGGTCCTTGCGTCCTGGCCTTGAGCGGGTTAGCCTCCTTGATCAGCACGGGGAGCCGAAGGAGCATATTGAGACGTGGCTTAAAGCAATTTTCTCCAGTAAGCCACGAGATGAAATCAACGATTTCATCGATATAAGCCCAAAGGAATACATTATCGACCCTTACACCCACCTTCCCAGGCTGTGGGATCATTTCCAAGAATCGAGCTGACCTGCCGAACGGACCATCCTCAGGTCTTGATGTTTAAGTGCCCTACCCTTCCCATTTGCCCCCTTCCTGAAACCTCCTTCCGGTGATCGTAACCTGACAGGATCTTTTAAAAGAATCCTTGAAACAGAAATCATCCCTATTATCCTCGTAACCGATCCATAAAAAAGAAATATCAGTTCCGATATGGATCAGAGCGGAATTGACNNATTAAGCCAATTCAAAGCCCCATTGTTCAGGGGCATATCTTGAGGAATCATAGGAACTAAGAATTCCGCTTTTTGCCTGCCTGTGTCTTAAAAATCGCGAAATATCAATAGGTTAAGATCTTGGCACGGTTGATGCTACTTGACCATTGTGACCCGGGAATGTAACGAATTAACAGAGAGATTCTCAGAAACGGAATTCAAAGCCCCGACCAATATTTAATCCTAGCCTGGGGGGCACACAGAAAGGAGGTGATGCCTATGAAACTGGTTCCTTTTAGAGCATTTGATAGAGAGCTCAGCTCCCTTCGAAGGGAGATGGATGACGTGTGGAGGCGGTTCTTTGGTGAGACACCGCTTGCAAGAAGGCTTACCGAAGAGTGGTGGCCGTCAGTTGATCTGTCGGAGACCAAGGATAGCTTCATCATCAAGGCCGAGCTCCCCGGTCTCGGTGCAAAAGACGTGGAGGTGAGTATCTCGGGAAATGTCCTCACACTGAAAGGTGAGAAGAAAAAAGAGGAGGAAGAAAAGGANNCTGAAAGGTGAGAAGAAAAAAGAGGAGGAAGAAAAGGACGAGCACCACTACCGTGCTGAGCGATACTACGGTTCTTTCCAGCGAACATTCCAGCTGCCGACAAATGTAAAGGCTGACAAGGTTGAGGCTACCTTTGAAAAGGGTGTCTTAAAGGTAACGCTTCCCAAGGTAGAGGAAGCCAAGAAAAAACAGATCGAGGTGAAGGTGAAGTAAGTACGCATGGACCCTCCCTAGGCAGATGACAGGGAGTATTAAGTAGACGACCTTCCGTCACTTTCAAAAGAAGGAGGTAAGGAAATGGAGATCACCACAATTGTTACCGGGGCATGGAATGCCTTTGCCACCAAGATTACCGCGTTCCTCCCAGAGCTGATCGGTGCGATCATCATCTTTGTGGCAGGGTGGATTATTGCCCGATTGATTAGGCTAACGGTGGAGCGGCTCCTCAAACTGGTCCGCTTTGATAAGGCCACGGAGAAGACAGGGGTGAAGGAGTTCTTAAAGAAGGGAGACATCGTGAAAGCCCCCTCTGAGATCATTGGTACTCTGGTCTACTGGTTTATCATGATCCTGGTTCTCATCGCTGCACTGGACGCACTGGGCCTTCCCATTGTCTCAGATCTGCTCAACAGCATCTTCCTCTACATCCCCAATGTGGTGGCAGCGATCATTGTCCTGATCCTGGGGTTTCTTGTTGGGAACCTGCTCTCCGCAGTGGTTCGCACAGCTGCCTCTAATGCGGGGTTGAAAAATGCTGATGGTCTGGGGACCATTGCCCTCTATGCTATCATATTCTTCTCTGCAGCTATTGCCATGATCCAGTTGGGGATCGGTGAGGAGATCGTAACTGCTGCCTTTGGGATCGCCTTTGGCGCTGCCGCCCTGGCCCTTTCCATTGCCTTTGGACTGGGTGGAAGGGAGGTGGCTGCCGAATACCTCAAGCGATTGCTAGAGGAGAAAAAGAAGACCCCAGCCAGGAAGACAGGGGAGGGGTAGTTCAGAGGGGACGCGGTCAAAACAGAGCGTTTCCACCTTCTCTTTCTTTTCCATCCTTTTGGACACAGCCAGTTGCTAAGTGTGGACATGTGCGAACCAGGGCAAAAGGAGATGAAGCATGCAACCATACCTGAGGACAGCAATCTTAATCATCGTCCTCCTATTCCTGATCACCTTCCGGGTGAAGAACAATGAACCGATACGGTTGCATTATTATTTGAACATTGAGACCTCGGAGATCCCTCTCTATGGCCTGCTTTATCTTTGTATCATTATTGGGATCACAATCGGTATGCTCGTGGGGATCTCCACCAGAATCAGCCTGAGGAGGATGGTCAGGAGTTTGAAGCAGGAAAACAGGGAACTCAAAGAGAAGGCGGCAGAGAAAGAGGATGAAGAAGAGCCGTCAATTCCACCTCGGGTAGAGGAACGGAGAGAGGCTAAAGATATGTCGATATGAAAAGCTTTTTCAGACATATGAAAACGTATATCCTCAGAGGTCTCCTGGCAATTGTTCCACTTGCGCTGTGCTTTTTCTCGGTAAGAATTCTCTATACGACCATCGACAGGCGTTTCACACCAATGGTGGAGAAGATTGTTGGCTTCACCTTCCCGGGACTCGGAATTCTCTTGGTGCTTGCTACCCTTTATGTGCTCGGTGTAGTTACCACTAACGTCGTTGGTAGACAGTTCTTTGGAACAATCGAACGCATCGCGAACCGCATCCCCCTTATTAAGACGATCTACCAGCTCGGAAGCCAGCTTGCAGTGACCCTCTCACTTCCTGAGAAACAGGTCTTCAAACGTGCCGTGCTGGTGGAATACCTCAAGCCCGGGATCTGGACAATCGGTTTCGTGACAGGGACAATTAGCGACAGGAAGAGTAATGATGAGGCACTGCTTAAGGTCTTTGTCCCAACACCTCCCAATCCGACGTCTGGTACAGTGGTGGCGGTCAAAGAATCACAGACAAGGGATCCGGGCTGGAGCGTTGAGGAGGCATTGAAGTATGTGATCTCCGCCGGGGTTATCGGACCTACGGAGATAAGGTAAAGTGTGCAGGGGCTACGGCAAGAAAGAAGGGAGGGAGGGAAGCCGAGGCTGAAGGTGAAGACCATTTTTTACTTGCTCGCTATTGTAGGGACCATCTCCCTTATTTTCACACAAGCTGGATCTGCGCATGGCAAACAGGTGGTTGGCTGGATAGAGAAAATCCGTATCTATCCAGGGAACGTCGTGATCCGTGCGAAGCTGGATACAGGTGCTAGAAATTCATCACTGAACGCCTCTCATATCACCGAGTTCACGCGTAACGGTGAAGAGTGGGTACGATTTGATGTAACCGGGCGCAGTGGTAAAACCGTCACCATTGAATCTAAGGTGCACCGAGTGGCAAAGGTCAAGCGTCAAGATGCGAAGCCCGAAAGACGTTTGGCCATCGTCCTTGGAATTTGTTTGGGGAGTTTCTACAAGGAAGTGGAAGTCAATCTGGTGGACCGCAGCGATTTTATTTATCAGATGTTGATTGGCCGAAGCTTTATGCGCGGCAATTTAATCGTAGACCCATCTGCCACCTATACCACAAAACCGATTTGCAAGGGTGTGCCGGAGCAATGAGCAGACTTCATCTATACTCGTTGGCACTGGGCCTGACTTTCGCTGGTCTGGGTCTGTTTTTTTACAAGGCCTTTATAATGGGTTTCCCACTGACCCCTCGTAGAACTTCTGACATATGGAATGTGGAAGGTCGTGTTGAGTTTGTTGCGCTCAATGCACCGGTTAAGGTCTCATTGTTTATCCCGCGAACTACGCGGCGCTTCGTCATAGTAAATGAGAATTTCATCTCCCAGGGCTATGGGATCACCACTACTTCCCAGGGCGGCAACCGCCAAGCCGTATGGTCTGTCCGAAAGGCCCAGGGGCAGCAGACCCTCTATTATCAGGCTGTGGTCCGCCAAGTTACTACGGAAGGGCCACCGACTGTCTTAAGGCCACCGAAGATAGAGGATCCAGGATTTGAGGGGCCTTATCTTGCAGCCGCCCAATCTCTTATTGCCGACATTCGTGCGCAATCCGCAGATGTGGATACCATGGTCAAGGAACTCATCAAGCAGCTCAACAGGCCTCAACCCGATGATAATGCAGCCCTCCTGCTTGGCAAGATACCCTCCTTATCAAAGAAGGTGAAGACTGCTGCTCGAGTCCTTGCGAAGGCTGGAATTTCCGCACGGACGATACATGGCGTGCGTTTGGAAGAGGAAAATCGCGATGCTCCTCTACTGCACTGGCTGCAGGTGTACGAGGAAGAGCAATGGCGGTCCTACGATCCGGTCACGGGAGACTCAGGTCTCCCTGCTGATTATCTGCCGTGGTGGCGGGGAGCACAGCCGTTGGCACGGTTAGAAGGCGGGGAGCGGCTGAATGTAACCCTGTCGGTGAGCCTCAAACAGGAGGAGGCAGTTCGTGCCGCCATCGAAAGCGGCAGGATCAAAAGTCCTTTTCTGCTTGAGTTTTCGCTGTTCAGCCTGCCCGTCCAAACTCAAGCGGTTTACCGCATTTTACTGCTCGTGCCGGTGGGTGCCTTTTTGTTGGTGATCTCCCGCAACCTCATAGGCATTAAGACCTTTGGAACTTTCATGCCCGTACTCATTGCGCTTGCCTTTCGAGAGACCCAGTTGCTATGGGGCATAGTGCTGTTCACCGTAGTGGTTGCCCTCGGTTTGAGCGTACGCCTGTATTTTGAGCATCTGAAATTACTGGTTGTCCCTCGGCTGGCGTCGGTGCTTTTGACGGTGGTCCTGCTGATGGCAGCCCTGAGCGTGTTAACTCATAAGCTTGGCCTTGAGCGTGGGCTATCAGTGGCCCTCTTTCCTATGGTCATTTTGACTATGATCATTGAAAGGATGTCCATTGTCTGGGATGAGCGAGGTGCGAGCGAAGCCCTCCAACAGGGGCTGGGTAGCCTTATTGTTGCGGCGCTGGCTCACCTCGTTATGACCATCAGCTACGTGGAACACCTGGCGTTCGTATTTCCTGAACTGCTGCTGGTACTTCTCGCGGGAACCTTGGTACTGGGACGATACTATGGCTACCGCTTGCTGGAGTTACGCCGATTCAAGTCATTGATTAAAGGAACAACCTGATGTTTGGACTCGCAAGGCAACTTGCCCACATGGGCGCACTCGGATTGAACCGGCGCAATGCCGAATACACCTTAAGGTATAACCCGCGCCGATTGTATCCCCTGGTTGATGACAAGTTGCGTACTAAGCAGCTTGCTCAAAGGGCTGGTATAGCTGTTCCTGAACTGTATGGCGTGGTGCAAGCAGAACATCAGGTGCGTAACCTGCGTGATGTGCTGGGGCAGTATCGGGATTTTGTGATCAAGCCTGCCCGTGGAAGCGGTGGAGACGGAATCCTGATCATTTCCGATCGTTTGAGGCAGATGTACCGAAAAATAAACGGCTTGCTCATTCGTCAGGAGGAGCTCAACCATCATGTATCCAATATCCTGAGCGGTATTTACAGCCTGGGTGGGCAACCAGACAAAGCACTGATAGAGTACCGAGTTCAGGCTCACCCTCTGTTCGATGCCATCAGCTACCAAGGAGTTCCGGACATTCGTGTCATCGTGTTTCTTGGTGTCCCTGTAATGGGTATGGCCCGCCTCCCGACGCGCGTGTCGGGTGGCAGAGCCAACCTGCACCAGGGTGCACTGGGTGTCGGTATTGATATTGTTACCGGTGAAACCCTGACAGCGGTATGGCGCAATGATATCGTCACTGAACATCTAGACACCGGAAATACGGTAACCGGAGTGAAGGTTCCGGGATGGGCGAGCTTACTCAGGCTGGCTGCACAATGTTATGAGCTTACCGGTCTTGGGTATCAAGGGGTTGATATTGTATTGGATAAAGATAAGGGCCCTCTGATCCTGGAGCTGAACGCTCGCCCGGGGCTCAATATCCAGATAGCCAACCGCAGCGGATTGTTACCGCGTCTGAACATGGTTGAACAGAATCGCCAAAACCTGAATGGAGTTGAGGGGCGTGTAGCTTTTGCACAAGCGCATTTTCGTGCATCAGCCTAGACAATGCCATGCAATGAGTGCACTGTCCGGTCATTCTCACGGTTGTCACGCTGATCATCCTGCAGGATGAACTGCCGGGCGGTCTCAGGCTCGATAAACATGACATGAAGGTATAGAGAAGACGGATGCCTGCAGGCAACCATTCACGGAAGTTACAAATGAGCGAAAAGAAGATTAAAGAAAAGGTTCTAGTATACGATATTGAGTGCAGGACAGCGGACGGAAAGCCTGATCCTTCCAAGGATGAACTCAGGGTCTTCGGATGTTACAGCTACGCCACCGAGAAGTATTACCTCCTGACAGAGGTAAAAGATGTAAAGCGCATAGTATCCTATCACAACTACCTGGTCGGTTTTAATAACTTCCTCTATGACAACATGGTTCTGAAGCGCTACCTTGAAAACGACCTCCGCGTAAGCTTTCATAAGAGGTACAGCACCTTTCAGGCCTTCTTTAAGTCCAAGAATAATATCGACTTAAGGGACGTCTTTGAGAGCCGGGCAAAAATCATAATGATCGGTAAAGCACTTCTCGATGATATCTTGCTGAGGTTCGATCTCGATTCTATCTCCAGGGCAATAGGCATAACTAGAAAGGGGGAAGAGAAGGTAAAGGACTTTGACTATTCTCTGTTTCACAAGCCTGTATGGGCAGCTGAAGAGAAGAAGAAGGTACGAGACTACACGTTACGGGACATCGTGATTACCAAGAGGATGTATGAACGGCTGGAAGATTATTTCGGAAGCTTTAAGGACTTTGTTTCAAGGAAGGATATTGAAACCAAGGCCTACCTGACCTGTTCTCCGTCCGTCTTCGCGTACAAGGCTATCTGCAACCAGCTAGGCCTGGAGGAAGAATACGACGATGTGAGAGAAGAAGGGACTTACGGAGGCGGTTACGTAGCCTATCCTGCTGGCGAGCGCTTTGATGACAGCCAGGGCGACATTTACCTGCTTGATTTTAAAAGCCTCTACCCTCATGTCATGTTGCAGTGCAACTTGTTCTCTCCGAGTAGCCGCGGGTGGAATGGCAATGGCGTTTTCGAGACGACAGGCACGTATAACCACAGACAACTGGGCCCCATAGAGAAATTTCTGCTATCAACGTATAGGAAGAGGGAACAATACAAGCAGAGCAAAAACCCCAGGGAATATGCCTTGAAGATCGTGATGAACTCGATATACGGACTTTCATCCTCGAAAAGGTTCAAGCACCTTTACAGGCCGAACACTGCTCCTGACTGCACGGCATTGGGAAGGCAATGGATCCAGCTAGCCAGGAAAAGGTTCAGAGAGGCGGGCTATACCAACATCTTCTCAGATACGGACAGCGTATGCGTGCTAGACAAGCACAGGGATAAGCAAAGGCTTTTGAATGTGAAGGATAAGGTGATAAAAGAGATTAAAGCCAATGTTCCTTTTCCTTCCGACACCTTTGATATGGACATCGATGATGAGATAAGAAACATCTGGTTTTTCAGAGGCAGACAGAAAAAAGACGAAGAGGACAAATACATGGACGAAGAGGACTATATCAATAAAAGGAAAGGCCTGCTCAAGAAGAACTACGTCTATCTGACAAGACAGGGTGAGGCGAAAATCAAGAACTTGGGCGTCAGGAAAAAATCCGCCTCCATGCTCGCCAGACACATATTCTGGAAGATCTTGATACCAAAGATAAAAGAGGAAAGGAAGGTAAAGTTCAGCAGAAGCTTCTTCCATGGGCTCATTAATCAGTTGCTGGAAAAGAATCTGGGCTTAGCTGCTATCAGGTATAACGTAAGTGCCTTCGAGACATATAAGACCCAGTCACAGCTTCAGGCACAGATAGCAAAGAGATATGGCCCCGGCATCCATTTCCTGATACCAAACAGGCAGTACGGTGTGGGCAAGAGAAAACTTTACTGCACCGTAGCAGAGTTTAAGCGGGAGAAGTTAAGCTTGCACGATATAGACTTAGAGAACGTTTGGAAGGAACTCTCTTATTTCATAGAAGAGGAACGACCGAGTCTGAACTTCATCAGCCCATAGTAAAGCTCCCTTGGAAAGGCTATCTTCAGATTATCGCTGCAAAGAGGTTTTCCATCAGATATAAAGCATAGGGTAAATCATGCAATCGCACAGTATGAGAATATGGAAGCAATAACCTTTTTTCTCCATGCATTTACATCGATATTCACTATCGTAAATCCAGTTGGTGGGCTCATTACCTTCATCTCTTTAACGTCCGGGCTTACGGCCACAGAAAGAAGGGATATAGCAAAGCGCGCTGTCACCATAGCATGCGCTTTGGCAATTATGTTCGCTGTATCCGGAGAGTTGGTATTACGGGCTTTTGGAGCGACAGTGGACTCATTAAGAGTTGCCGGCGGCATATTACTCTTTATAGTCGCATTGGACATGATGCATGCAAGGATATCCCGGGAGAGTGTGACAGCGGAAGAAATAAAGGATGCTGCCAAAAAGGAAGATATCTCTGTCTTCCCCATTGCTATGCCATTGTTAACCGGGCCAGGTGCTATCACCACTGCGATAGTGCTTATAAGAACAGGCAGGACACTGGATTTGAAGATAATAGCTGTTGCAGCCATGCTGTTGACGTTTGCCCTGTCTTACGTGATCTTCAGATCTGCCGATAGAGTCAACAGACTATTAGGGACTACGGGCGCTTTGGTGGTGACGCGTGTCATGGGATTA
>JABAOH010162444.1_pt1 | contig 20356 bp, 15 predicted proteins | sample 7062181 | NCBI WGS metagenome assembly JABAOH01 (sample SAMN14538630, study PRJNA623070) | marine sediment metagenome | biome: marine biome [ENVO:00000428]; feature: marine pelagic biome [ENVO:01000023]; material: deep marine sediment [ENVO:00002113]; isolation source: pool of 5 deep marine... | reverse complement strand
CAGGGCGTCCAATCCACCGCCGAGATCGACATACCGGAGGATCTCGTCGACCAGGTCATAGGTCAGGAGGAGGCCGTGGAGGTTGCCAAGAAGGCGGCGGACCAGAAGCGGCACGTGATGCTTATAGGCGACCCGGGCACCGGCAAGTCCATGCTCGCCCGGGCGATGTCGGAACTCCTCCCTCAGGAGGAGCTCCAGGACATCATCGTCTACCACAACCCCGAGGACTCCAACGAACCCAAGATCCGCATCGTCCCCGCGGGAAAGGGCAAGGAGATCGTCCAGGCACACAAGTCGGAGGCCTTGCGTAGGAAGGAGCAGCGGGCCTCGATGCTGACGACCATCATCGTCGTCATCATCATCATGTCGGCCGCGCTGGCGTTCCTGCTTCCCGGGGGACCTCAGCCGATGGTCCTCCTATTCGGCATCCTCGTCGCCGCCATCCTCTTCATGGCGACGCGCTACGCCGGGAACCGGCAGGATATGCTAATCGTCCCGAAGCTCTTGGTGGGCCACGACCCAGACGACAGCCCGCCCTTCATCGACGCCACGGGGTCCCACGCCGGCGCCCTGCTGGGCGACGTGAGGCACGACCCCTTCCAGTCGGGCGGCCTGGAGACCCCGGCTCACGAGAGGGTGGAGGCCGGCTCCATCCACAAGTCCCACAAGGGCGTCCTCTTCGTCGACGAGATCAACGTCCTTAGATTGGAGAGCCAGCAGAGCCTCTTGACGGCCCTGCAGGAGAAGAAGTTCAGCATCGTCGGCCAGAGCGAGAGGAGCGCGGGAGCTATGGTCAAGACGGAGCCAGTGCCCTGCGACTTTATCCTGGTGGCCGCGGGGAACCTGGACGCCTTGGCGGGAATGCACCCAGCCCTTAGGTCGCGCATACGCGGCTACGGTTACGAGGTCTTCGTCAAGAGCACCATGGACGACAACCTCGACAACCGCCGCAGGATGATCCGCTTCACCGCCCAGGAGGTGGCCAAGGACGGCAAGATCCCCCACTTCGACATGAGCGGCGTTGTGGAGATCATGAGAGAGGCCCAGAGGCGAGCGGGACGAAGGGGCCAGCTCACCCTCAGGCTCAGAGAGCTCGGGGGCCTGATCCGCGTCGCGGGAGATATCGCCCGTGAGCGTGGCGCTACCCTGGCGACGGCGGAGCACGTCCTTGCGGCCAAGAAGATGGCCCGCAGCCTGGAACAGCAGGTCGCCGACCGGTTCATCGAGCGCAGGCGGGACTACAAGACCTTCGTCACAGAAGGCGCCCTCGTAGGAGTGGTGAACGGACTTGCCGTCCTGAACGCCGACCCGAGCATGGCAGAGTTCTCTGGCATCGTCCTTCCGATAGTAGCTGAAGTCACTCCGGCTCAGAGCAGAAATGACGGGAAGATCATCGCCACTGGTCGATTGGGGGAGATCGCCAAGGAGGCGGTGCAGAACGTCTCCGCCCTCATCAAGAAGTACACTGGCGAGGACGTCAGCAACTACGACATCCACGTCCAGTTCGTGGGCACTCACGAGGGCGTCGAAGGAGACAGCGCCTCTATCTCCGTGGCTACCGCCGTAATATCGGCTTTGGAGGAGGTGGAGGTGGACCAGACTGTGGCCATGACGGGTTCGCTGAGCATCAGGGGCCAGGTCCTCCCCGTGGGCGGCATAACAGCGAAGATTGAATCTGCTGCCGAGATGGGCTTCAGGAAGGTGCTAATCCCAAAGGCCAACGCCAACGACGTCCTCATCGAGAGCAAGTACGTTGGAAAGGTCGACATACAGGTCGTGGAGACCCTCAAGGACGTTCTCGATCACGCCCTCGTCGGGCCGAAGAAGAGCGGCCTCATTAGCAAGCTCACCGCAATGGTTTCGCCCAGGGCCAAGGCGGTCGTCCGACCTGACAGGGCCATTCCCCAGTAGGCCTGTCTTTCTGGAGGACGTACAGCGCAACTTTNNCCAGGGCCAAGGCGGTCGTCCGACCTGACACGGCCATTCCCCAGTAGGCCTGTCTTTCTGGAGGACGTACAGCGCAACTTTGTCCGTACACAGCATCATCTCGATTCTCGCCCAGAAAGCACATAAGAGGCTCGGCCATCAAGGGCGACAGGTGACGAAGGTGCCCTACGGCCGTGCCCTGTTCATCGGACGCTTCCAGCCGTTCCACCAGGGCCACCTCTACTTGCTGAGGACAATCGCTCAGGACTTCAGCCGAATTGCCATCGGCGTGGGCTCATCCCAGTTCAGCCACGAGCCCCGGAACCCGTTCACCTTCTCGGAGAGGTTCGACATGATTACCCAGATCCTCGAAGTGGAGGGGCTGACGGGGTGTGAAATCGTGGCCATTCCCGACATCAGGGACGACTCCCTGTGGGTCCGTCACGTCCAGTCACTTGCCCCGCCCTTCGACGTCGTCTACTCCCACGACAAGCTGACACGTCGCCTTTTCGGGGAGGCTGGCATCGTCGTGGAGAGCCCGCCACTGCTAGACAAGGGGACCTTCTCGGCGACGGAGGTCCGGAGGAGGATGCTGGAGGGTAAGGACTGGGAGGAGCTCGTCCCAGTTCCAGTGGCGGCTTACCTAAAGAAGATCGACGCCGTGGAGAGGGTGAGGGCCATCGCGTCAGCTCAGGGTGAGCAGAATCAAAATCAGGCTAGCGGATAGAGAGGAGATCCAGAAGTCGAGGTGACCGTTTCTAACCTTCCCAACTCGATACGATATTCGGCCCCATCGTCCTCGCCGCGGAAAGGTGAAGATTCCAGGGTCTTCGAGGGCGTCTAGCATTAGGTGTGTGCCGAGTCCGACGACGGTGGCGGCCAATAAGGGGAATGTCGTACCTGGCTGCAGCACTCCCAGGGCAACGGCGATGCTGAGGCCCGAGGCGCAGAGGAGGAGGTAGAGGAGCCCGTAGCCTATTGAGTGTCCGTACGGAGACTTACGATCCTCCCCATGCAGGTCCAGATCTGGCAGCAGAGCGAGAAGGGCAGAGACGAAGGCATACTCCGTGAGTACCGTGCCCTGAAACACGTATCCGAGAATGACATGGGCGGCGATGGCCGCCAGCGCGTGCGCCAGTAGGTTCGGCACAGGAGGCCACCGAAGTCCCTAGGCGACTCCCTTTCCAGTGCATGCACACTGCCTCACCAAAAGCTATACACCAATCACCCAATCCTCCCAGGTGCCCGAGAGGAGGGCCTACGCTGCCATCGTGATTGCCGTCGTAGGCGTCTCATTCGCCTCGATCTTCATCAGGTGGAGCGAGTCCACCGCCCTCATCAAGGCAACGTACAGGATGGGTCTCGCCTCTCTCTTTGTCCTACCGCTCGCCTTGGGTCCCGCCTGGAAGGAGATGAGGGCCTTGAGCCGGCGCGACGTCTTCACCATGCTGGCGATCGGTGTCGCCTTGGCTGTACACTTCGCCACCTGGATCTCTTCCTTGGATTTCACCTCCGTGGCTAGCTCCGTCATCCTTGTCAACAGTCACCCCCTCATCGTGGCTCTGCTGTCCCACTATATAGTCCGGGAGTACCTCGCAAAGGGGGCCAGTCTCGGCGTGGTCCTGGGCTTCGCCGGTGTGCTGGTCATCGCCTACGCGGACGCCGGGGAAGCCACGGGACTGGTGGGCGACGTCCTCGCCTTCATCGGCGGCCTGATGACAGCGGTCTACCTAATGACTGGCCGGCACGTCAGGAAGCGAGTCCCGCTGATCCCCTACGTGTTCCTCGTATACTCCTCCAGCGCAGTGGTCCTCCTGGCCACCACCTTGGTGATGGAGGGTAGCCTTTCACCTGGGGGCGATCTCGGTCGTGAGCTCCTCCTATTCCTCGGCCTTGCGCTCGTGTCCACGATCCTCGGACACACCCTCTACAACTGGGCGCTGAGATACCTGAAGGCGCCTATCGTATCCACGAGCCTTCTGGGAGAGCCCGTTGGCGCCACATTGCTGGCCATCGCCTTCCTACAGGAGACGCCGAGCCTCTTCGTGTTCGGGGGGGGAGCCTTGGCGTTGCTGGGCATCTACCTAACAGCCCGCGGCCTCGGTCCCGCCGACCGACCCGACAGGGTCACTCCTCAAGGGCCCTGACGAGGGCCGGAAGATCGGGATGCGATGAGAGGCGGCCGGCCGTGGAGTGCAGGTCAAACCTGCCGTCCAGGCACCGGATCGCCAGGTCGTAACGCCCACTCCGGAACCGCTCCAGAAACGCCTCCTCTCCCAAGGGCTCCTGATACTGGGTAACGCGGTCGTTGAAGAGGTCCACCTTCATCCCGAAGCTCTCCAGCAGTGGAGGCATGACGACGGCAATCGGACCATTCTGGCAATCCACCAAGACGCTCAGGTCCCTGAGAAAATCGACCCGCTTGTGGATTCCACTAACGTAGTCGTCGATGGCGTTGGGGTATAGGGCGATAGCCCCCAGGTCTGAGAGAGGAGCCTTGACGAACTTGCGGGACTCCACCAGGCCACGGATCACCTTCGCCCTCTCCTCGACGCCCTCCCCTTCCAACGCGATCCGGATCTTCGAGGGCTGGTAGTCAAGGTAGAGTGCGGCATTCCCCTGGCGGCTCAGGCTGTCCTCCAGTACCAGCTTGGGCGTCAGTCGCAGATCCAGTACCGAGGCCCCTGTGTAGGCGATTCCCAGGATAAGGCCCCGCTTGGTCATTCGAGAGACGTGAAGGCCATCCCGGCCAGTGAGTAACAACGAGCCGGGGCCGTAGGCGGTCCCCACAGCCTGCCCCAAATCCACGACCTCATACACGTCCAGGTCATCCGATGTATACAGCTCCATCTTCATCCCTCAGTCAGGATTCATAATAGTGTTCTCACCCAGGCGCGAACCTGGCCACAGCCTCGTGTTGTAGCCCAGCACGCTGCCCCTCTTGACGTAGCAGGCGTCCCCCACCACGCTCCCCGCCCTGACGGAAACCTCGTCCTCCAGCACGCAGCGGTCGCCCACTATCGACTCCCGTACCTTACACCGGGCTCCGACGACGGACTGGGAGAATATGACGGAGGAGTTCAGGGTCGCACCCTGGCGGACCTCCACCTCGTCTCCGAGGATAGCGAAGTTTCCGATGTGGACGTCCCGTTCGATAGTGCAGTCCCTGCCAGTGAGGAGGAAGCCGCCATTCTGTGACGGGGAGACGAGAGGTGTGGCTTCCGTCCTGTACTTTCCGCGCAGGCTGTCTTCAGTGGCGACCAGGTAATTCCCGGGCCTCCCCACGTCGTTCCAGTACTCCACGAAGGGGTAGCCGAAGAGCCTATTCCCCGCCTCCAGGAGGCCAGGGAAGAGGTTCCTGGAGATGTCCACAGGACGGGTCTCCGGCAGCACCTCGAAGGCCTCCGGCTCAAAGACGTAGATGCCGGCGTTGACGAAGTTGCTGAAGGCCTCATTGGGGGCAGGCTTCTCCAGAAAGCGTGTGACCCTGCCCTCGTCATTAAGGATCGCAATCCCGTACTGGCTGGGGTCGTCGGACTTGGAGAGGGCCATGGTGGCCTCTGCGTCCTTCTCGCGGTGGGACTCCAGCAGCCCCTTGAGGTTCACGTGGGAGAGCACGTCCCCGCTCAACACCAAGAAGGTGTCATCCAGATGTTCGGCCACCGCGCCGACGGCCCCCGCCGTTCCCAGTGGCTCGTTCCTCTCGGTGAACACCACCTCGTAGCCGTTCCAGTCCTTGTAGCGGGAGACGATGACGTGGCCTAGATAGTCCACGAGGATGTAGATCCGCCCCGGGTCGACCTCCCGCAATCCTGTAACGACGTAGTCCATGAGAGGCCTGTTAAGGAAGGGTACCATGGGCTTCGGCCGCGTCGCGGTTATAGGCAGTAGCCGAGTCCCACGCCCCGCCGCCAGGATCACAACGTCCATTCCGCGAACTTGAGGGCAGATGGATTCTTAACGGTTTGGAACTTGACCCCGTCCGCCTGAGGGTATCGAGAGCTAGCGCCCTCCAAAACCAACCGCCCTACAGGGCCAGGTACCGGCATTGATGGCTGCGATCCTCATGGATCGTCCGGGTAGGGTGGGTGGCCTCGGTTGAAGGAAATCTCTTAGATTGGGCGAGTCCGTTATGGAACTGGGCATCAAACGCGGGAGCCTTTATCAACAGAACCCGTTTCAGACCCCGCATGTGCACCCTCGTCCTCTTGAGACGAGTCGTGGAGGGATACCCGCTCGTCCTCCTCATGAACCGCGATGAGGCCTACGAAAGGCCATCTCAGCCCCCCGTCCTCTCGAAGAACGATAGGTCCATGGTGGCTCCGGAGGACCGCAGGGCCGGAGGCACCTGGATAGGCGTCAACGACATGGGCCTCGTGGTCGCCATCTCCAACAGGCACGAGGGGGAGTTCGACTCCACGCGCCGTTCCCGCGGCCTCCTCTGCCGTGAGGCCCTGAAACAGTCCTCCGCCCTTGAGGTCAAGGACCTAGTGGAGGAGGAGCTGGCTCAGGTGCAGTACAACCCCTTCAACCTCATCTACGCCGACCGCGGAAGGGCCTTCGCCACCCACTACGGCGAGGAGACAAAGACCCTGGAGCTGGAGGGGGATGTCCACATCCTCGCCAACCTGGACGTTGACGATGAGAGTCAGCCTCGCGTTCAGCGAGCAAAGGAGATCGTGGCGGAGTTGGACCTAACCGAGGTGGATTCCGCTGTACAGGAGCTCGAGAAGCTGGCCGCAGACCATGAGGAGGTGAAGGGCCAGTCGATCTGCCTCCACCGCGACAGCGCAGGGACGGTGTCGAGCACGATCATCGCGGTGTCGGACGGGTTCCCCGCCGGGAGCCTCTTCCTCTACAGCCCCCAGAGTCCCTGCCAGTCGGAGTACGTTGACTACTCCGCATTGCTGGATGAGATGATGCAGTGATTGCTGCGCCCACCCGGCCTAGAGCACTTTAGCGATCTCGTCCCTCTCTGAAGGAACCAGCGCATAGGCTGTTTCGTCGCCCACGGTGTTGAGACCGATGCCAGGAGGCCCCACCCGACCTATGATCCTAGCTCCGATCCCTGCCTTCCTGTAACTCTCCAGGAGCTCGTCGCTGCTATCTTCTGGCAATGCCGCCAGGAGGGAGCCCGAGCCGATAAGCCCCAGCGGGTTCAGACCATAGTACTCACATAGGGCCGCGGTCTCCTCACCGATGGCTATCTCGCTCGGCCGGACCTCGATCATGTGTCGACACGCCTTGGAAACCTCCAGGAGGCCCAAGGCCACGCCGCCTTCCGTGGGGTCGTGGAGGGACGTGGCGCCGAGTCCAGCGGCCATCAGAGCATCGGCGACCACAGAGATTCCTGGAGACCTGAGGTAGCCTGCCGCTCTGGACAGGAAGGATGTCCCGAATTGACCCCTAACATGCTCAGCCTTCTCACGAGCGAGGATAGCGGTTCCCTCGATCCCAGCTGACTTCGTCATGATGATGACGTCCCCCTCTTTGGCGCCGGAGGTGAGTACCAGGCGGTCTTTGGAGACCGTGCCCTGCATGTCACCGACCAGAACCACTTGCTTCACGACCCGGGTCACCTCGATGTGACCTCCGGTGACGGCGACTTGTAGCTCGAGACACGCGTCGTGGACTTGTCGGAGGAGGGCGCGAGCTAGCTCCTCGGTGGAGCCCTCGGGCATGAGGACCGTCGTCTGGAACCACCGAGGCTTCGCGCCTGTGGTGGCCACGTCGTTGGCATTGATGTGCACCGCGTACCACCCAATCTCGTCCTCCGCGAAGGTCACAGGATCCGTCTTCAGGACGAGGTACTTATCCCCCAGGTCGACAACCGCCGCGTCCTCTCCGATGGCTGGCCCCAGGCGGACGTCTGGGTCAGGTGCCCCTCTCAGCTGCAGCAGTTCCTCCAACAGGTCCAAGGGAAGCTTACCGGTGTTCAGGACCATGAGGTCTCATGGACCGGAACGCTAATAGGCCTTCTACGCGAGGAGCAGGACGAGAGGTACCAAGAGGGACCCCATGAGGTGGACCCTCCTCACTCCGATGATCGGAGGAAGGAGGCCTACAAGGGTGGCAATGGCGGCGACCAGGAGGCCGCCCAATCCCGAGAAGAGTAGGATGAGGACCAGGAGGAAGAGCAGTATCGTTGTCACCAGCTTGCTGTAAGGAACCCTGTTGGCGACGCGAGCGAAGAGACCCCCGAAGAACGGCGTTAGGTGATAAGAGACCGCAGCCGCGACGGCGGCGGCCACTAGCATCAGTACGAGTGTGGCTGGCATGGGGCTCAGAGGCTCCCACTGGGCCACCAGAGACCCCGCAACGCTCTGGATTGCCACCATCCCGCCGCTGCGGGCCCTCAACAGCACGAAGAGGGCCACGATGGTGAAGAGGGCCGTCGCCGTGTTCACGCATGACAGCGAGAGGATGAACTCCTCGTCTCCATTCTCCCCTCTCTCCCTCTGGCCGGAGAACAGTTTCGAGAGTACCGTGGCAGTGGCGGCCGTGACTCCTGGTATCCACGCAACGAAGGCGCCCGCGAGGGACCCGCTCAGGATGGCCCTTGTCTTCGCCGTCAGAGTGAGGGTGGTGGCACTCGGCTCTAGCCTTTGTGCCGGTATCCTTGGCGTCCTAGCGAGGCTGACAACGAGTGTCGGTATACCGAACAGACCCGTGAAGAGTGGGAGAAAAGCGACGGTTCGTGGATCCCCTCGAAGTGCCTCGAAGAGGAAGACGTCTTGGGGGAAGATTGGCGTCACGAGGACGAAGTATCCGAGCCCGCCCGCAATCATGAACACGAGCAGGGCCCAGCCCCTCTGGACGAGAGCAGTCGTTTTTGCTCGCTCGCCCCCTGGGGCTACGAAGAGTGCGACATCACCCGTGAGGGGGCTCTCCACAGCACCTTCCACGAGGACCCTCACGCTGGCACCCCGATCCTCTACCTCCACCCAGTCATTCCCGCATTCAGCCACACGACCGCGCAAAAGGAACGCTCCGTCATGGCCTGTGATCTGAGACGGAGTCAGGTGCGACAATCTCGGGGGTGCCTCGTCCTCACTGAGTACTCCCTCCGGTAGGTAGCACACCAAACGAGCTCGAGTCCTAGCTCTTCTGGGTGGCTCAGCCACTATCAGCATGGCGGCCACGAGCACGAGGGCTAGGGGTAGGAATGGCCTGATGTCATCGTAGGCGTCAACAGGCGAGCCCATGACAAGGGCTAGTGGGACGATGAGCAGGATCGACAGCGCTGCGGCCACTCCGCTGCCGACGGCGGATATCCTGACAGCCTCGAGGCCCCTGCCCTGGAGCAGCATCCGGTGACCCGGCAGAACAGAGAGGGCAGTCTCAGCCTCAGGAGCTCCCAGGAAGATGGAGGGGACGTAGTCCAGGAAGGTATGGGCGACGACGTTGCCGATGATGAGGGCCGCCACGATTACCGCCAGGTCGTCTAAGTTCGGCGCTGCCCACGCGAAGAGATCAGCGGCGAAGTCGAAGAGTGTGGCCTGGAGGGCGATGACGAGGGCGGCGACGGTGTTCACGTGGAGCCCCGGAAGGAGGCCAGTAGCCACGCCCGCCGTTGTCCCCAGTAGGGCGAAGACCACTACGGCCAAGACCAAGAACAGGGTCTGCACGTGCCAAGATGAGGGACGACGCCAAAGCCCCAGGAGTGTACATGTAGGCTGACTTCAGTCCTTATCGGGCAGTCCCCAACCGCCGCCCCCGGGAGTCTCGATGAGGACTGTGTCTCCACGCCGGATTCCCATGGTGACCTTGGAGGGGAGGGGAATGATTTCGTCCCCCCTGAGGAGGCTGTTCCGTCCAGGCTGGGCATCGATGCCTCCCCCGAGGCCCCTTGGCGGGAAGCGCCTTCGGTCAGAGATGACGGAGAGGGTACCAGCCTGGCCAAGGAACCGGATGGCGCGACGAATGCCGTCTCCGCCTCGGAACCTCCCAGGTCCCCCCGATCCCTTCCGCAGGCGGTACTCCTCAACCCGTAGGGGATACGTCAACTCCAAGGCCTCGACAGGCGTGTTCATCGTGTTCGTCATGTGGGTGTGGACCCCACTCATGCCGTCCCTGAAGGGCAGGCCACCTTCCCCTCCGGCGATGGTCTCGTAGTAGGCGAACTCCCTGGCGTCCGTCCTTCCCCCGATGAGGAGGTTGTTCATGGTGCCCTGGGATTGCGCGGGTACCACCTCGGGGAGGGCATCCGCCATGGCCTTGAACAGGACGTCCACGATTCTCTGAGAGGTCTCAACGTTGCCCGCCGCTACCGCCGCCGGTTTCTTCGGATTGAGCAGACAGCTCTCGGGCACGTCCACCTCAACGGATCGGTAGCAGCCCTCGTTGGGCGGGGCCCCGGGGTCGGAGATGCACCGGACCACGTAATAGACGCTGGATAGGGTCACAGCATAGGGGGCGTTGAGGTTTCCTTCAGACATGCCCTGAGTACCCCCGAAGTCGACACTTAGGCTGTCCTCCCTAGCGGTAACCTCCACGCGGATCGTGAGAGGTTCATCGAAGACGCCGTCGTCGTCAAGCCAGTCCTGGGCCCGATAGCTGCCCCCTCGGATCCTCGCCAAGGCCCGTCTCACCCGACGGTCGCTGTAGTCCATCACGTCATCACAGAACTCCTGGAAGGTCTCCAGGCCGTACTTCCCGAGGTGAGCACGGAAGCGACGGGAACCGGTGACGTTGGCAGCCATCTGGGCCCTCAGGTCGCCAAGCCGTTCACGCGGGTCCCTCATGCCCTGCTTCACCCTCCCCTCGATGACGGGGTTCAATCGGCCTCCAGTGTAGAGCTTCTGTGGCGAGATGAGAACCCCCTCTTCGAAGATGACGCGGCTACCGCTGGGCATGGAGCCCGGAGCCGTTCCCCCAACGTCAGCGTGGTGCGCCTTGTTGGCCACATAGCCCACGAGCTCCCCCCTCCAGAAGACCGGGGCTATCACAGTGATGTCGTTGAGATGCGAGCCGCCTTGGTAGGGATCGTTTAGGATGACCTGGTCCCCCTCCTCCAGCGGTTCCGCGAAGGAGTTCATCACCGTCCGAACGGCGAGGGGCATCGATCCCAGGTGTACCGGAATGTGTTCCGCCTGGGCGACCATTCGACCCTCAGCGTCGAAGAGAGCGCAGCTGGCGTCCATCCTCTCCTTGATGTTGGGGCTATAGGAGGTCCTGCGAAGGACCTGGCCCATCTCCTCTGGAATGAATGTGAAGGCGTTTTTGAGCACCTCCAGAGAGACCGGGTCCATCAGTCCACCTCGATCCTCAGGCAGCCGTGTTCGTCGACCTTCACGCGGGCAGTACCGTCCAACATTGTCGTTGCCGTCTGCTCCTCAATGATGAGGGGGCCTTCGGACTGGAACTCAGGGGAGAGGCTCGGACGCTGATAGACGGGGACGTCCTGCCAACCCTCACGCGTCAGGACCCTCCTCGTGGCGGGTTCGAGCGATGGCGCAGCCGGGATTCGAGGAGTTGGCTTCGGCCTCTCCACCAAGGCCGTGAGACGCACGTTGACGATCTCCACCGGCTCGTCGGTAATGGAGTAGCCGAAGCGAGTCTCGTGAAGCCGATGGAACTCCTTATCCATCTCCTCCGTCACAGGAACGTTGATCTCGTAGCTCTGGCCCTTGTATCGGAGGTCAAGGGAGCGGGTCACCACGGCGTCCTCCTTGCGGTAAGACTGGAGNNCCTCCGAATCCTCGAGGGACCGTGGCAGACTCCTGCCGTAGTCGAGACGCAGGTCTGAGAGGAGGATGCCGTAGGCGGAGAAGGCTCCCGGCATCGGTGGGACCACCACCTGCCGCATGCCCAGCTCCCGCGCGACCTCCACCGCGTGCATGGGCCCAGCCCCTCCGAAGGCCAGTAGGGAGAACTCTCGGGGATCGAGACCCCGCTTCGCGAACGCGAGAGAGGCAGCCCTCACCATGTTGGACACCACCACCTGCCTGACGCCTGACAACACATCATCCTGACTCATGGCAAGCCGTTGGGCCAGTTCGCGTGCCCCCTCTTCGGGCAGAGTCCTGTCCAGGGGCATCTCCCCACCCAGGAGGGCCTCGCCTAGGATTCCACTGAGGAGGTCGACGTCGGTGAGGGTAAGCTCCAGCCCACCGAGCGCGTAGCACATAGGGCCAGGTTCCGCACCCGCGCTCCTGGGTCCAACCCGAAGGGCACCGCCCTCGTCGATCCACGCGATGGACCCACCACCCGCACCGATGGTGGAGATATCCAGCACGGGAAGGGCTAGCGGATGACCCCCCACCTGGGACTCCGTCGTCCACGCGGGCTGTCCCCGGACAAGCAGCGATATGTCGGTGCTGGTGCCCCCCATATCCAACGCCATGACGTCCTCAAGACCGAGAATGCTAGCCAGGTACTTCGAGCCAGCGACGCCACCAGCGGGGCCCGAGAGAACCATCTCGACGGGACGTCTCCGAAGGCTCTCCGCTTCCCGCAAGCCGCCGTTGGACCTCATGATGAAGAGCCGGGCACCGAGCCTCTCTCGTAGCCCGGACAGGTAGCCCCTAACCATAGGTCCCACCAGGGCATCTAGGGCGGTTGTGGAGGTCCTCTCGTACTCACGGAACTCAGGAAGGACTTCTGACGAGAGGGAGACGCTAAACCTCGAGCCGAGGACCTCTGCCACGGCCTGTTCGTGCCTGGGGTTGAGGAAGGAGAAGAGAAGGCTGACCGCCACGGACTCCACCCCGAGGGACTGAAGTCTTTCCTCAAGGGCAGCAACCTCCTTCCGGGACAGTGGTCGTATCACCTCACCTGCGGGACCCACCCTCTCCGTGAGGCCGAAAGTCCTCTCAGGTGGTATCGGGGACTCGGGTCGTGCAACCCTGAAGTCATACAACCTGGGCCTGTTCTGCCTCCCAATGACCAGAAGATCCTCGAAACCCGCGGTGGTCACTAGGGCCGTAACTGCCCCCTTCCCCTCCAGGACCGCGTTCGTCGCCAGCGTCGTACCGTGCCCTATGGCCCCTAGGGTGCGACCATTCAGGCCCTTCAGTAAGACCTCCTCCGGGTTACGAGGCGTGGAGGGGAGTTTGAAGGCGTCTATCAACTCCCCTCGGAGGACCACGAAGTCTGTGAAGGTACCGCCGACGTCCACTCCAGCGTCCAACGCCCAGTGGATGTTGCGCGTGCATAAAGGGTTGTTTGCACCAGGAATAACGACGCGGGAAGACTTAACTCAGGGACTGCGTTGGGTTATGTGGTGAGACGGATGGGAGCACTGATAGAGGTCAGAAAGTTCAAGGATCTCGACCTCCGCGGTGGGTCTGTCGTCGAAGCCATACCCACCGTCGGCCTCTCCAGCAGCATCGCCTCCAGCTACCTCATCAACAGCCTGGGTCTCGATCAGATAGCCGCCCTGGAGTCCGAGGCTTTCCCCCCAGTCTCCATGGTCTACTCGAAGAAGCCAAAGTTCCCCGCCAGGATCTACGCCCGCGAGGACTTGAAGCTTGCAGTTTTCATCAGCGAGGTCCCCATGTCGCCCAGCCTCCATCGACCACTTGCCCAGACCCTCTTGGATTGGGCCAGAGATCAGGCGTGCAGGGAGATCGTGTGCATGGAGGGACTGCCTGTGGAGGACAGCGCCAACGACCTCAAGCTCTGGGGCGTCGGAAGCACCGACAGGGCAAGGGAGAGGATTGAGAAGTCCGGCTTGGAGCAGCTGGAGATAGGGATGATTCCCGGTGTGTCCGGCGTACTCCTCAACGAGGGTCGTTGGGTGAAGTTTGACGTCATAAGCCTCGTAGCCGAGACCCGCTCGGTCGTTCCCGATTCCCTGGCGGCGGCCAAGCTCGTCGAGGCGGTCGACAAGCTCTTCCCGCAGGTCACGATCCCCATTGAGCCCCTCCTGGCGCAGGCGAAGAGGATACAGACATATCTGGCCACGCTACAGGAGCAGGCAAAGCCAGCCATGGGGAAGGGAGTGGAGATCTACCGCTAGTCTCACCCTCCACTTCTAGCCGATCCCCAGCCTCTGAAGCTCCTTCCTTATACACCTGTCTTGGATGACCTTGAGGCCGGCTGCCCTGGCCTTCTGGGCAGCCTCCTCATTGCTTATCCCGAGTTGCATCCAGATGACCTTCGCGTCCGTCTCCAAGGCGTCGTCCACCACCGGACCTACCTGATCCGAGGGCCTGAAGACGTCCACGATGTCGATGGAGAAGGGGATGTCCTTGACGTTATCGTAGGCCTTCTCCCCCAGAATCTCCTCGCTGAAGGGGTTGACGGGTATCATCCTGTAGCCGTGATCCTGCAGGAATTTGGGGACCGTGTGGGCCTCCTTCGAGGGATTAGTGGAGCAGCCCACCACGGCGACTGTCCTATAGGTGGTGAGGATCTCCCTAATCTCGTCCTCCTCCGGGGTCATCGAATGTCTTACGCCGCACTACTAGTTATCCCTTACAGGCGAGATGACGCCGTCTGACGCCTCATCTTGTGGACGCGGCGTCTGTATTGTATTTATGTAGGTTTAAAGGGCTGGACCCGCCTCGAGGATGGCGGTGGCGGATGTGGCGGAGAAACTAGATCTCAGGAAGGAGCTGAAGAACTTTTACACGAGTCCGAGAAAGCCGAGCATCGTCGACGTCCCGCCCGGGTGGTTTCTGACCTATTCAGGGCGAGGCGAGCCTGGCGGAGAGGAGTACGGGTCGTCCATCGGCGCCCTTTACACCGTTGCCTACACCCTCAAGTTCATGTCGAAGGCAGGAGGCAGAGACTTCACGGTCCTACCCCTTGAGAGCCTGTGGTGGCTCGACGATCCCAAGGGGTCCTTCCGAGATGTCCCCCGGAGGGAGTGGAACTGGAAGTCCATGATCCGAGTCCCTGACTTCGTCACTGGAGAGCAGGTGGAGACGGCCAGGGTTGAGGCCAGGGCGAAGAAGGGCTTGGAGGCGGTCAATAGGGTGGTTCTCGAGGAGTTTCACGAGGGGCTCTCCGCCCAGATCATGCACATCGGACCCTACGCTGAGGAGGAGCCGACCATCACCAAGCTTCACGAGTTCATGCGGAAAGCGGGTTACGAGATCCACGGTCATCATCACGAGATCTACCTGAGCGATCCCAATCGTACGGCGCCCGAGAGGCTTAGGACCCTGATACGACAACCAGTAAGACGGGCATAGGCCGTCGTACTTCCTTGTCGCCGGTCGACGGCCTCCGTAGAAGCCTTATCTATGCACCCACGATTCCTGCATCGTGCTGCGCCTGGTCAGACAAGGAGCGAGCCTGCTCAGAAAGGCCTCCCGCGTGGACATCTACAGCCACATCGACCCTGACGGCATCACCTCAGGGACCATTGCGTCGGTAGTCCTGGAGAGACTGGGCATCGATCACGACATCCACTTCCTCAAGAAACTGGATACCGCCACCGCTGAGGAGATCAAGGACAGCGGACCGGAGATGGTGTGGTTTACGGACCTCGGCAGCGGCCTCTTCCAACTCCTGGCGGACATGCGCGGCATCATCACGGACCACCACGTGCCATCATCGCCTGTGGTTCCCCAGGAGAGGCGCCACGACCTCCGTGCCTACGGCACGGCAGAGATGGTCCACGTCAATCCTCACCTCGTGGGCCTTGACGGCGCGTCTCAAATCAGCAGCGCGGGTGCTGCGTATCTGATCGCTCGCGAGGTCGATGGAGTCAACCGCGACCTGGCCGGCATAGGGGTCGTGGGAGCAGTTGGCGACCTTCAGGACAGGGCGCAGGGCCGCCTCGTAGGGCTGAACGGCCAGATGGTGGCGGATGGTGTAAGCGCCGGCGTGGTGGGCGTCATACGCGACCTGCGCCTCTTCGGTCGGGAAACCCGCCCCTTACCCAAGCTCCTCCAGTACTCCAACGACCCTCCCCTGCCACACCTGACAGAGGACCAGGAGGCCTGCGTGGTGTTCTTCCTCGAGTTGGGCATCGACCTTAAGGCGCAGGAAGAGTGGAGGCGGTGGATCGACCTTGCGGACTACGAAAGGAGGAGAGTGGTGTCGGAGCTGGTCAGCCTGCTCCTACAGAAGGGATACGGTCACGAGGTCGCCAGAAGGCTCGTCGGTGACGTCTACCTGCTCCTCAGGGAGGAGGAGGGGACGCCCCTCCACGACGCGAAGGAGTTTGCCACGCTCCTCAACGCCTGCGGCCGATACGACTCAGCGGAGGTCGGATACCAGGTGTGTAGGGGCGACCGGGAGGGCTACTATGAGAGGGCCCTGGAGCTGCTGCAGCAACACCGCGGCTACATCGTGGACTCCCTGGACGTCGTACAGGACGTGGGCCTGGAGACCCTGGAGAACATCCAGTTCTTCCACGGTGGGGACCGCATTAGGGACACAGTGGTGGGCATCGCAGCTGGCATGGTCCTTGGGTCGTCCGAGGCGAGCCACGACATGCCCCTCCTGGCCTTTGCGAGGGCGGAGGATGGCGTCAAAGTGAGTGCCCGTGCCCCCAGGCACCTCGTCCGAAGGGGGCTGAACCTGGCGGAAATCATGAAGCGTGCCGCCGCCTCGGTAGGTGGCGAGGGTGGAGGCCACAACGTCGCCGCTGGGGCTACCATCCCCGAAGGGTCTGAGGACGCCTTCCTAGAGATCGTGGACCGCATGGTAAAGGAGCAGACCCGCGGTTAGGCTCCCAGCACCCTGCCGTAATACAATTAATAGTGGGAGGGGATATTTCCACCGAATGCCCAGCCCCTATGAACTACGCTTCTTCCAGGAGAACGACTTTGTCCGGCGTCAGTGCCCCACTTGTGACCGGAACTACTGGTCCCGTGGCGATCACCCCAACTGCGGTGAGACTCCTTGCCAGGAGTATCGCTTCATAGGTGACTCGCCCATGGGGAAGAAGCTGAACCTCTCCGCCATGAGGGAGGCCTTCCAGCGATTCTTCGAGGAGAGGGGCCACGAGCGGGTGAGGCGGTACCCCGTCGTAGCTCGCTGGCGAGATGATGTCTTCTACACCCAGGCCTCCGTCTACCCCTTTCAGCCCTGGGTAATCGAGGGGATGGCCGAACCACCCGCCAACCCCCTAGTAATCTCCCAGCCCTGCGTCAGGTTCAACGATATCGACAACGTGGGGAAGACGGGGCAGCACTTCACCCTCTTCGAGATGATGGCCCACCACGCCTTCAACTACGAGCGCAAGGACATCTACTTCAAGGAGAGGACGACGGAGCTGTGCCATGAGTTCATGTCGGGGACCCTGGGCATCAGGCCGGACCTCATTCGGTACGTCGAGTCCGACTGGGCCGGCGGCGGCTACAGTGGTCCCTGCTTCGAGGTGACGGCAGAGGGGGCGGAGCTTTCCACCCTGGTCTTCATGATGTACAGGGGCGAGGGAGATAAGCGGGAGCCCATGGGGTGCCGCGTCGTCGACACCGGTTACGGACTGGAGCGCCTCACGTGGGTCTCCCAGGCTTCCCCTTCGGCTTACGAGGCCGTTTTCGAGAAGGTGCTAGAACGCCTGAAAAAGGAGGCCGGGGTCAAGACCGACCCGGTCCTCCTGGGGGAGTACAGCAAAGTCGCTGGTGGAATGAACGTCGAGACCCACGGTGATATGCGGGAATTGCGTCGGAGTGTCGCCGAGAGGGTGGGCATTACGGTCGACGAGCTTCTTGAGAGGACCCTTCCGCTGGAGGACATATACGCCATCTGCGATCACAGCCGGGCCCTGCCCTTCGTCCTAGGGGACGGGGTGGTTCCCTCCAACGTGAAGGAGGGGTACTTCGCCCGCCTGCTGGAGCGACGCGCGCTCCGGGCTCTGGACCGAGAGAGGATGAGCCTCCGGCTCCCGGAGATCGTGTCTATGCAGATAGAGCACTTCTCCAAGGACTTCCCTGAGCTGGCCGAGCATGAGGAGGAGATCCTCAGGCTGGTGGAGGTTGAGGAGAGGAAGTACCGGGAGACCCTGAAGAAGGGGAGAAGGCTAGTCAGGGCGGCTGGGAAGAGAATCGGCGTGGACAAGCTCGTGGACCTGTACGACTCACACGGTCTGGTGCCGGAGGTCGCCCAGGAGTTCGCTCGGGAGGCGGGGCTGGAAGCTGTGGAAATCCCCGACGACTTCTTCACCAGGGTGGCCGCGAGGCACCTTCAGCCAGAGGAGGGCCGCGCAGGCCTGCCGGAAGTTCCTCAGGGCTATCCTTCAACGAAGCTGCTCTTCTACGATGACCCACGCAAGATGGAGTTCAAGGCGACGGTGCTGGGAACCTTCGACGGCTCTGTCATATTGGACGAGACCTACTTCTATCCAGAGGGGGGCGGTCAGGAGGCCGACACCGGTTCCATTGGCGGGGTGAGGGTCACGGACGTCCAACTGGTGGGGGGCGTTGTGGTCCACAATCTCGAAAAGGATGGTCACGTAACGGAGGGGAAGCGGGTCTCATGCCGAGTTGACCCATCACGAAGATTGAGGTTGACCAGACACCACACGGCGACGCACATCGTCAACGGGGCCGCGAGGGCCGTCCTGGGAAGCCACGTTTGGCAGACAGGCGCACACAAGTACGAGGACCACGCGACCCTGGACATCACGCACTACGAGAACCCGAGCCAGAAGGAGCTGGACGCCATCGAGAGCCTGGCGAACGGCATTGTCTTGGAGAACAGGAAGGTCAGGCAGGGCTTCGAGCCTCGCGAGGTAGCCGAGGCCGAGCACGGCTTCGTCCTCTACCAAGGAGGCTCGATCCCAGGCAAGATGTTGCGGATCGTGGACATCGAGGGCTTCGACGTTGAGGCATGTGGCGGCACCCACCTGTTCCACACGGGCGAGGTAGGCCTCATCAAGCTTCTCCGGAGTCGGAGGATCCAGGACGGCGTCGTCCGGTTGCAGTACGTCGCGGGGGAGGCGGCCTTGGAGTCGTTTAGAGAGCGGGAGAGGACCATCCAGGATGCCAGCGAAGTGTTGAAGACGAAGCCCGAGGACCTGCCTCGCGCCGCAAGAAGGCTGCAGCGAGACTGGAAGCGCCTCTCCAAGGAGATCGAACGCTACCGCGCTGCAGAGGCTTCAAAGACCGTCGACGAGATCCTTGCCTCTGCTAAGGAGGTTGGGAGCTACAGGTTGGTCACCCATTCTCAGACGGGCGGGATGGACGACCTCCTTCCCTTAGCGAGGGAAATCCTAGCAAGGCCGGGACTCGTGTGCGTCTTGGGGGCGCGGGACGGAACGGCGAGCATTGTCGTCGGAAGAAGTCCGGACGTCGCCCTGGATGCCTCACAGGTCGTGAAGTATGCGGCAACGGTGCTGGGGGGGAAGGGGGGAGGTAAGCCCGACTTCGCTCAGGGCGGCGGTCCAAAGGTCGGGAAGTTGCAAGAGGCGCTCCGGACGGCCGAATCGTTAGTTCGCAAGATGTTGAGTAGTAAGGAGCCCTCGTGACGAGGGACCTACGCGAGTGCCTAAGTACATGATTCCCTCCACACCACTTTTTAATATGGCCATTCCGTAGAGTTCCACAGATGGAGTCCCTGGCAGAGAAGGTGGAGTTCGTCAAGGCCATCATAGGGCGCTTCTTCCCCATCTACGAGGTTCGCGTCCGTCCCGAGGCCCTGGCCTTCTACGTCCGAATCGACCCTACCATGCTTGACAGAAACTTCGAAGGGCTGCGGCAGGAGATGAAGCTCCACGGCTACATACCCATCCTTCGCATGGAGGGCGGGGAGCACGTCATATTCGCGCAGCGGGTGGTGAAGCAGCGTTTCCGGGGACCCGTACTCAACCTGGCGCTACTGATCGCCACTCTGGGCTCCACCATCTACGCTGGAATGCTCCTCTGGGGAGTCACATATGGTCAGGGTACCGACCTCTACGCCCTCTCCACTATCCTGAACGGCGCCCTCTACTTCGCCCTCCCCCTCATGGCCATTCTGGGGACACACGAGATGGGGCACTATCTCCTGGCAAGGCGGCACAACGTGGCCGCCTCCCTCCCCTTCTTCATCCCCCTACCCCTCAGCCTCCTCGGAACCCTGGGCGCCTTCATCAGCATGCGGGAGCCCATACCGAACAAGAAGGCCCTCATGGACATCGGCATAGCGGGACCCCTCGCGGGCCTCGCAGTAGCCTTCCCAGTCACCCTCATAGGCCTTTACATGAACAGCGTCAACCCCGTGTATGGGGGTCCGAACACTGGGGGTGGCCTTGTAGTCCACTTGATGCCGCTTTTCACCCTCCTACTGTACGTAGTCCCCCTCCCTAGTGAAGCTCTCCTACACCCTACGGCCTTTGCGGGCTGGGTGGGGTTCTTCGTCACAGCGATAAACCTCCTCCCCGCCGGACAGCTTGACGGCGGACACGTGGCCCGGGCCCTCTTGGGAAACAACTCCCGATATCTGAGCTACGGTGCATTCTTCGTCCTCCTGGCCATGGGCTTCCTGTTCTTCCCGTCGTGGCTGATCCTGGCCTTTCTCGTCCTCATCCTCGGGCTTCGACATCCCC
>JABAOH010032300.1_pt1 | contig 20367 bp, 16 predicted proteins | sample 7062181 | NCBI WGS metagenome assembly JABAOH01 (sample SAMN14538630, study PRJNA623070) | marine sediment metagenome | biome: marine biome [ENVO:00000428]; feature: marine pelagic biome [ENVO:01000023]; material: deep marine sediment [ENVO:00002113]; isolation source: pool of 5 deep marine... | reverse complement strand
CTCCACATCCACAAGGTAATTGAGTCGGCGCATCTGATCATCCGACATCAGTCCGCTCAGCTCGTCGAGCGCAGTGCCGATTTCGGGATGTCGCTCGAGCACATCGGCTCTAACGATCGGTGCGGCATGATAAGGCGGAAAGTAAGACCGATCGTCACGCAGCTGCACCAGGTCGAGTGCCTCGATCAGGCCGTCGGTCGAGTTGCCGGCAATCAGGTCCACCTGGCCATCGGCCAGGGCTCGATAGGTCAGGCCGAGGTCCATGGTTCGCGGTGTATCGGCGAATCGCAGGCCGTAGCTCTCCGCCAGGCCGCTGAACCCGTCCTCGCGCTCCATGAACTCGTAGCCGAAGCCGGCTCGCCAGCCTGGAGTGTGTGGCGCGGCCTGCGAGATCGTCTGGAGTCCGAGACGGCGCGCGTCATCACCGCGCACCAGGATGGCGAACGTGTTGTTAAAGCCCAGCGGCTCACCCCAGATGAGAGCGAAGCGCTGTTCGTACTCGGTCCGCACCGTCGTGTATACCGAATCCGCGTTGTGCACGGGCGCCCGTTCGAGGATCGCCGCTAAAGCCGTCCCCGTATACTCGACGTAGATGTCGACCTCGCCGGAGACGATGGCACGGTGGCAAACGAACGTTCCTCCCAAGAAGAAGCGCCTATCGACGGCGATGTCGGTGCGGCGCTCGATCTGTTGAGCGACGAGCTCGGCGAGTATCGTCTGCTCGGTGAAGTTCTTGGAGGCAACGACGACGCGATCGCTCCACACGTCGCATCGGGTTACAGGAGCGAGAGCGATCAGCAGGGCGACCGGCGTAAGCTTCATACCGCTCTCAGCTGGGCGAGGCCGCCGTGTGGGGGAACGAAACGGCGCTCGAGTCGACCGAGCAAGAAATCGGCGGTCAGTGCCATGAGTGCTGCTGGCACTGCGCCGGCGAGGATCAGCGTGTTGTTCACCATCGCGACGCCGCGGAAGATGAAGACGCCGAGGCCGCCGGCACCGATGGCGGCGGCGATCGTCGCGACGCCGACGCCTATCACCGTGGCCACGCGGATCCCGGCCAGGATGACACCGAAGGACAGGGGGATCTCGACCATGAACAGAAGCTGCCGGTCGGTCATCCCCATGCCGCGTCCCGCTTCGCGGACCGCCGGGTCGATGCCCTGGATGCCGGCGTAGGTGTTGCGAATGATCGGCAGCAGCGCGTAGAGCACCAGCGCGACGATGGCGGTGCGCGCTCCCACGCCGCCGACGAAGGGTATCGGGATCAAGAAACCGAACAGCGCCAGGCTCGGGATGGTCTGGAAGACGTTCGCCAAGCCGAGTACGGCTGGCCGCAACCCTTCGCGTCGTGTTAACAGGACACCGAGCGGTACACCCACGAGTATTGCGATACCGGTGGATATCCCAACGAGAAGCAGATGTTGCGCGAAGAGCGTCAGGAACTCGTCCCGGTTGCGTGCTAGGAATTCGATGAGATCCATCAAGGGCCGTCCACTTCTGTGTCCTCTAAGGCGCGAACGAAGGCGAGTACTTCGGGAACCGGCGAGCGGCGGAACTCTCCGGGTGTCCCGATGAAGGTGATCGCGCCGTCCTCGAACAGCGCGATGCGGCTGGCCAGTAGGAGTGCCTCGCGCACGTCATGGGTGACGAAAACCATTGTCTTGTGCAGACGCTCCTGCAGCATTTTCAGTTCACGCTGCAAATCGAGGCGTGTCAGCGGGTCGAGAGCGCCGAATGGCTCATCGAGCAGCAGCAGCGGGGGTTCGGCGGCGAGCGCCCGCGCAACACCAACCCGCTGTCTTTGGCCGCCCGATAGCTCCGACGGATAACGACCGGCGAAGGTCTTCGGATCGAGACCGACGAGGTCGAGAAGCTCATGCGCGCGGGAGAGCGCCCGCGCTTCTTCCCAGCCCTCTAGGGTCGGGACGAGAGCGACGTTCCGGGCCACCGTGAAGTGCGGGAAGAGACCGACCTCCTGTATGACGTAGCCGATACGGCGGCGTAGGCGCGTCGGATCCCAGTTTGCGGTTGGTACGTTCTCGACCAGGACCCGGCCTTCGCTGGGGAGCAGCAATCCGTTGATGAGCTTGAGGGTGGATGTCTTGCCGGAGCCGCTGCGCCCGAGCAATACGAGGACCTCCGAGCGGTATACATCGAAGCTCACGCCGGAGAGTATCGCGTTTCCATCGAGGGTACGGAGGCCGACGTCCTCGAAGCGCACGGCGGGGTCATTGGCCTGGTGCATGGTTCAAGCTAGCCGGACGTTTCGGTTATGGCCAATTTTTCTCGGTATCGTGGTCGGCGAGCTCTTCGCCGAAAGCGATATTGTCCGTCTCGGGTGACACGGAAGACGACCTCGCTGCTGGTGCAATTGCGGAGGATGAGTATGAAGGCTGACGTGATCGTAATCGGAAGCGGCCAGGCGGGTGTCCCGCTCGCCGCACGGCTGGCCGAGTCGGGTAAGGAAGTGATTATCGTGGAGGCCGGCCACCTGGGTGGCACGTGTGTCAATGTCGGCTGCACTCCGACGAAGACTATGGTGGCCAGTGCCCGGGCCGCGCATGTGGCACGCGGCGCTGCGCGCCTCGGCGTAACGGCGAGTGAGGTCAGAGTCGACCTGGGAGCGATCGTCGATCGTAAGGACTCCATCGTGGAACAGTGGCGCAAGGGTGTGGGCAAGCGGCTGGAGCGAGCCGGTGAGAGACTAAAGCTGATCGAGGGGCGGGCGCGGTTCAGCGGTCGGCGAGAGATAGAGGTGAACGGCGAGCGACACAGCGCCGATACTGTGATAGTCAACGTGGGTGCCCGGCCTCGTGTGCCGTCGGTCAAAGGTCTGGATACGGTCGATTCGCTGGATAGTACGAGCATCATGGACCTGCGCCGGCCGCCAGCGCACCTGGTGGTCGTGGGCGGCGGCTACATAGCCTGCGAGTTTGGGCAGATGTTCCGGCGCTTCGGCTCGGACGTGACGATAATGCAGCGGGCGGATAAACTGCTGGCTCGCGAGGACCCCGAGGTATCTGATGCCATAGAGGAGGTCTTCCGCGCCGAGGGTATCGAGGTGGTAACCGGTGCGGAGGTTGTTGAAGTCGCCGGAAGCGGTGGAGAAGTACAGGTGCGCTGCGGTGGCGGCCAAGAGACGCGGGGCTCACACCTTCTGGTGGCGGCGGGTCGTGTGCCGAACACCGACGACCTGAATTGCGATGTCGCGGGGATCGAACTGGACCGCGGTGGGTTCATCAAGGTCGACGACTCGTATCGGGCGAGCGCCGAGGGCATTTATGCGGTAGGCGACTGTAATGGCGGCCCGCAATTCACGCATACGGCGTGGGACGACCACCGTATCCTCTACGACATCCTAATGGGTCGGCGTGAAGGAGGGCGAAACGGGCGGATCACTCCCAGCACGGTGTTTACCGATCCGCAGGTGGCGCGGGCCGGTCTGTCGGAGCGTGAGGCTAAGGCTCAGGGCTTGGATTACGAGGTGGCTACGATGCCGTTCGGCCATATCGCACGGGCGATCGAGCTGGACGAGGCGGCGGGGGTCATGAAGCTGCTGATCGACCCGGAGACGGAGAGGGTGTTGGGTGCCGCCATCGTCGGCTACGAGGCCGGGGAGCTGATCCATAGCTTCCTGATGCTGATGATGGCCGGGGCGCCGGCCCGGGCCATGGTGGATGCACAGATGGTGCACCCGGCGCTGGCCGAAGGTCTGCAGACCATGGTGATGAAGCTGGACCGCTATCGCCTGAGGTGAGACGCGGCCGGCGGCTCGGGCGGCCGCCGGTGGGAAGAGCGTGGTAACGGTGGGGCGGGGCGCGACTGGACGGCGTCAGATCTTACGTTCCAGCCACTCCAGGACCTTAACGACTACCCGCAGGATAGGTCTAAGTAACCTCAGCATAATAGTCCCCCTTGCTTTCTACTCCTACGCAGGTACGGGGCCTGCGGTTTCGGCCCGGCCCTGGACGCCTCCGGCGGCGCTAGGGGCGGCCGTCGCGGGGTGGCCAGGCCGGTAGGTCGGCACCCGACCCGAGGAGCTCGGCGAGCAGCTCGTAGTCGTGCTCGTCCACGCGCATGGGAACGATGGCGATCAGGTTCTGCCGATAGGCGTGGACGTCTGTGGCCGCGGGAGCGGACACCTCCTTGTCACGGAAGCTCAACCTCCAGGTCTCGCGATCGGTGCTCGCCGGCGTGTGTGCGCTGCGCTCGAGCTCGATCCGCCACGGCCGAGGGGCGCGCCTGACTACCACGACGCCCTCGATCTGGTCGACTGGGACGCTCGGTGCGCTCACCGCCAGGAACTGGCCGGGCTCAAGCTCGCGCACCAGACGGCTGCGGGACAACTCCACAACCCAGCGCGCCAGGGTTCCCAGAGTCTCGGGTTGCTCCGCGCTGTAGCCCGACACCGCGATCGCAGGGACTCCGAAGAAGGCCGCGATCTGCGCCGCGCCGACCGTTCCTGACAGGTTCCAGTCGTCGCTCAGGTTGGCACCGTCGTTCACGCCAGAGATCACCAGGTCGGGCGGATCGTCGGCCATGAAGCCGCGGAGAGCGAAGACGACGGCGTCGGCCGGGTAACCGTCTACCCCGTAGGCCGAGACGCCGTCGTGCAGCGAGCGGGTCTCGACCTCGAGGCCGCGCCGGGCGATGGCCGAGATGTAGTTGGTGCTGGCGCTACGGTTCTCCAGCGGCGCGACTACGTGTGTCTCCGCTACCGGCGCGAACGCACGCGCGAGGGCAAGCAGTCCCTCGGCCTCGATGCCGTCATCGTTCGTCAGCAGGACCTTGCGGGGCCAGTCTTCAGTCTGTGCGGTCAGCGGCGTTGCTCCCTCGAGCATCAGTGTCACGGAGAGGATCAGGGCTGGTATACAACTCATGCCATCAGCCTTTCTAGCGCACTCGGCGCGATCGTCCAGCCGGACCTAGCGATCGGTCGGCCGTGAAAAATGGACGCTCGTCCCCTGATAAGCAATCCCGCGACTTGCCGCCCGCCCGCTAAGGCGCTACAAACTGCGCTATGAGCGCTGTCACGCCAAACGCGCTGGGCCTGATTGGGGATACGCCGTTGCTGGCCTTGAGCAGAATCTACCAGGGGCCAGGCACGATCCTGGCCAAGGCGGAGTTCGTGCAGCCCGGCGGCAGCGTCAAAGATCGACCCGCTCTGCGCATTATCGAGGATGCTCGCGCGTCTGGCCGCTTGACGCCGGGGCAGCCGGTGGTGGAGATGACCAGCGGCAACATGGGCGCCGGCCTGGCGGTGGTCTGCAACGTTCTGGACCATCCTTTCATCGTCACGATATCGGAAGGGAATAGCCCGGCCCGGGCTCGGATGCTGGAGGCGCTCGGTGCCGAGGTCGTACTGGTCCCGCAGGTCGAGGGCACACCGGGCTGCGTGAGTGGTGCCGACATACGCGTGGCGACGGCACGGGCGATCGAGATCGCCCAGGAGCGGCAAGCCTTCTACGTCGATCAGTTTAACAACCCCTCCTGTGTCAACGCCCATCAGACGGGGACTGGCCCCGAGATATGGGCGGCGGTCGGCGAAAGGTTGGATGCCTTCGTCGCCATGGTCGGCACCGGCGGCACGTTCGTCGGCGTTAGCCGCTTCCTGAAGGAGAAGAAACCTGCCGTGCACTGCGCCGCCGTAGAGCCGCAGGGAGCGGAGGTGCTGGCGGGTAAGGAAGTCGGCAAGCCCTGTCATCTATTGCAAGGCACAGGCTACGGGCTCGTTCCGCCGCAGTGGGACCCCAGTCTCGTTGATTCTCTGCTCGCCGTGTCGGATGAGGAAGCGGCGCGGTTCCGCTGGTCGCTGGCCGACGAGGAAGGGCTATATGTCGGCTTCTCGAGCGCCGCCAACGTGTGTGCGGCGGTCAAGCTTCTCGAGAGTGGCCGCCTTGGCGAAGCTCCCACTGTGGTGACCATCCTCTGTGATACCGGGCTCAAGTACTAGGCATCTTCGACATGCGACAGCGGACGCTGAATGTCGAGTTTGCCCCCGGATGGGGTATTCACTCGAACTCTAGAAACTCTATCGGCGCACCACTGTGTAAGATGAAGGCGACCCGTATTCCTGCGGACGGCGAGTTGGGCTCGATGAGTGTCTCGTAGCCGGCGATCGCCGCCTCCAGGTCGTCGACCTCGAAGGCGACGTGGGGAACGGTTTTGACTATATCAGGTAGCGGGCTGTCGGGCTCGAATCGCATCCATTCGACACCGAACGGGCTCGTCTCGAACCCTGAGACGTACATCTTGAACTCCTCGAGATATTTTTCTTCCGGTTTCTCTACATCGGTGGGGATGCCTATGTGGTGATACCTCATATTCATCGTCGGCCTGCTTTGGCGTTGCCGCACAATTGTTCCAGACGGGAGCATCTTCGACATTCAACAGCGGATAACCGACTATCGATTCTCGGCTCTTCCTCGACTGTCGACTGCCAACGTCCGGCGTTCAGCGCCGAACGTCCTGGGCCGAACGTCGGACGTCGAGGGCTGAGTGGTGAGCTGGACGTCGGTAGTTGGCTGTTCCCTGTCGAATGTCGCAACCTGTTCTCCCCAAGCGGTCAAGGGCGAAACACATCCGTCCGCGCGCCGAGCTTACGAGCCGATAGTCCGATGAGGCGGATGAACAGCCGCTTCAGTCCGCGGGTAAACGCGCTGCCCACACCGCTACGCTCACCGACCACATCGCCACGCAGCCAATGCTCGAGCTCGTCGAGGTCGCCGAGTGAGAGGATCTCGATCTCGAGCCTCGCTTCATAGTAGTAGCTGCCGCTCCCGGGCGCCGGCCCGGCGAAGGGTGATCGGTACCAGCTCTCCAGTGCCTGTGCGACCGACAGGAGATCCGAGTACCACTCGTCGCGGGCGATGTCCCAGGAACGGGTGAGGTTGAACTCACCGGACAAGGGTTCTTGGTAGAGGATCAGCGACCAGGAGGTCCGCTCGACCAGGGCGTCGGCGAGGAACTTGTCGTGCCAGAGCTCGAGCTGGAAGTGGAAGCGGAGAGGCAAGCCCGAGAGCAACGGGCGGACGAGCACGGAGTCGGCGAAGATATCGACGGGCCGCAGGAAGGCCTGCCAGCCGTTCTCGGCGTTGCCGGGTGATAGGGACAGATGGGTCCTCTGGCCCGCCGCCGGGTCGGCGACGGCCGCAGTCGCGACAAGCGCGGCCGCGATTAGAACCTTGCGGTCAGGCGGACGAAGAAATTGACTTCTCCCGATCCAACCAGGGGATAGGCGACGTAGGCGCCGAAGCCGCCGAGATCGAGCCCGGCGCCGACGTCCGTCACCCAGTTGTCGCTATCTGCGAGATAATCGAACCAATCCTCAGCATTCCAGGCCGCGCCCGCGTTGAAGAAGAGGACGATCGCCGGACTGAACTGCACGCTGAAAATGTCGCCAGAGATGTCAGGGATCTGCTTGTGGTCCCAGTGGTAGCGGAAGTTCAGTCCGGTGCGATACTCGGCCTGGAAGAGCGTGAAACGCTGGCAGCCGTAACCTGGCTCACTGCCGATGAGTCCCGAACTGCGAACGCCGCAGTCGAACTCCATCATGCTGGACCCCGGTAGGGAGCCCGTGCCGCCGATCATGTGCTCGCGCTGCGCCGGTGTTCGCTCGTCACCGAGTCGACCACCGCCAGCCAGCCGGAAGGCGAGCACCGAGTTACGACTTACGCGATTGTACCGTCGCAGGTCGAGGAACAGGTGAGTGAAGCTCTGTTTGACACCGCCCAGTCGACCTCCGACCGCCTGCTCGAGGCGCAACTCGTTGTACCACCCCGACAAGGGCTGGTCGGGGTCGTTTCGCGTGTCCATCCTCAGTGTGAGTGCGACGCTCTGCAGGTCGCCGTCATCGATCGTGGCGTTGGGCCGGAACTCGTCACCGGTATTCCAGAAGATCGTCCAGGGATCGCGGGCGATTCGGCTGTTGTGTTCTTCGTCGCGGAACTCGAGGGATCCGAAGAGGCTCGAGCTGCGCCAGGCGAGTCGGCCGTACCAGCCCTTGCGCTCGTAGTAGTCGCGATAGTCGCGTTTGAAGAAGAAGACTGTGAGCGAGTTCTCCAGATTGGTGAGCTTCCAACTCTCGATCGGGTCGACGATCGACCAGTACGCTGCTTCGAGCCAGAAGCTGCGATGGCCACCGAGCCACTGCCTGAGGCGCAACTCCCAGCCGAGGTCACTCTCTTCAGGATCGAAGCCGCCCACAGTTCGCCAGATGAGGAAGGCCTCGAGACGTAAAGGGTTCCTGCCGCCGGTCGTGATGCGGGGTCCGAAGGCGATGGGGAGGCCCTCGACCCGGTTGTAGGCGCGTGCCGAGACGAAGATCTGGCTTTCGCCCAGCTCCCAGCTGGGTAGCATGATGCGCCGGCCAACCGGCCGAGTTTCGCCCGGCGGCCCCGGACCCAGGTACTCTATACCGTCCTCGGTGCGTCGATAACGGAAGGCGGTCGGGTACGTCGTGATCGTGCCGTCGACCCGGCCCCGCTCGACGCCGATGATCAGGCCGCCTACTACCGTCAGGTCCCCTCTAATTCGAGAGCCGTCGCGCAGGGCTATGTCGCCGTTCAGCACCAGCACCTCGCCGTCGATACGGCCGGCCAACTCTAGGGGGCCGCCGAGGACCGCAACGTCGCCGCCGATTGTTCGGTCGGCCGGCACCTCGGTCCTGCCGCTAAAGCGAATGGTGGATGGACTGTTGTAGTAGGCGACTAACTCCTGGGCGACCTGCGCCGGTAGCTCTTCGCCCGGCGGCAGGGGCGTGCGTACGCCGACCTGGATGGTGTCCTGCGCTGGGAGGGTCGCCGGCACGGCGCAGAGCAGGACTACCGCACTAAAGGTTACGCTATGGCTTCTCATTGATCCTCCGAACAGGCAAACTGTCACACCAGCCTGTCAGGAGCAAACCCGATGCCGCGGTTGGGTGTTGATCCGGGGCGATCCACGGGGGACGGCGGAACGAGATCGTGTCGTTTGGAGACGCCGGGCGTGCCGGTCGGCCACGGTGCCGCTAGGCGTCGGGCGAGTCGTCCTCGGCATCCTCGCGGCGGATCCCGAGCCTCTTCATCCGACGGTAGAGGTTCGGCCGGTCGGTGTTCAGCCGGCGTGCCGCCTCGGCTATGTTGCCGTCGGCGGTCGTGAGCGCGCTCTGGATGAGCTGTCGCTCGTAGCCCTCCAGCATGTCGGAGAGTGATCCGCTCTGTTCGATGGGCTCCGGACCTGCGAGGCGCGCGCGAGGGAGGACGGTGGCGATCTCGGGGGCCGCGATGAGACGATCGGGATAGAGGATCATGAGTCGCTCGACGGCGTTCCCCAACTCGCGGACGTTGCCAGGCCAATCGTAAGCGACGAGGGCCTGGATCGCCGAGTCGGTGAAGTTGGGTGGCCGCAGGCCATGCCGCGCTCTGAACCGTTCGATTAAGTGAGCGACCAGAGCAGGAATGTCATCCTTGCGCTCGCGCAGCGGCGGAATGTCGATCGGCATCACATGGAGCCGGAAGTAGAGATCCTCGCGGAAACTCCCGTCCTTAACCCCGGCTTCCAGATCGTGGTTCGTCGCCGCCACTATACGTACGTCAACCGGGATCAGCTCGTCTCCGCCGACTCGCTCGATCTCGCCTGCCTCGATGGCACGCAGCACCTTGGCTTGAGCCTCGGGACTCAGGTCACCCACCTCGTCGAGGAACAGCGTGCCGCCGTTCGCCAGCTCGAACTTGCCGCGCCGCTGGCTCGTCGCGCCGGTGAACGAGCCCTTCTCGTGACCGAACATCTCGCTCTCGATCAAGTCGCGGGGGATGGCTGCACAGTTGATGCGCACGAATGGCCCACGACTGCGCGCCGAGAGAGCGTGGATGGCGACGGCCACCAGTTCCTTGCCCGTGCCGCTTTCGCCGGTTACGAGCACTCGAGAGTCGGTCGACGCGATACGATGGATCAGCGCCCGAACTTCCTCCATTGCCGGCCCGGATCCGACGAGCTCCTGACCCGGCTCGAGCTCGCGGCGCAGCGCGAGGTTGAGATCGCGTTGGCGCCTCAACTCCAGCGCCGACTTCAAGGTGATCAGCACAGCTTCCGGAGTCAGCGGCTTCTCCAGGAACTGGAAAGCGCCTAGCCGGGTGGCCTGGACGGCATCGCCCAGCGTCGCCTGCCCACTCATCATAACCACCGGCACGTGTGACCAGTCGTCCGCTATCCGCTCGAGCACCTCGAGGCCGCTGGCGCCGGGCAGCGCCAGGTCGAGCAGCACCGCGTCCGGTTCTTCCGCCGCCATCTTGCCCAGGGCCTCTTCGCCCGTTTCCGCCTCGGTCGTCGTGTAGCCCTCGGCCTCCAGCAGGCTGGCGACGAGCCGGCGAATGTTGCCTTCGTCATCGACGATGAGGATTCGCGTCATCTTTGCTCTACAAGGCTCCCGAGAAGTACATCTCGAACCAGACCTTCTCGAACTTGGGAGATACGAGTTCGGCCCGGAAGAATCCGTTCAGCAGACTCACGCCGCCTCCCACCGACCATAATACGTCGTCGCTCGATCCGCCGCCCGGCCAGTCGGACCCTTTACCCGCCCAGCCGAAGTCGGCGAACACGACGGGCCTCCAGATCGGTCGAATCTGCGCCAGCTCGATCCGGCCCGTCCAGTACGATTCGCCGGCGAGCGTGCCGTGGGTGAAGCCCCGCAGAGTCTCGATTCCACCGATCCGCCACAGTCTCTGGAGCGGCACGTCCCCGGCGGACCAGCCTCCGCGGGCCACGAGGGCCAGCGAGGCCAGGTCCCACAGATCGAATTTGCCTTCCAGTCCGGCCCGCGCCTGCACGTAGTCGAGTGAATCGGCACCACTGCCTGCCTCGAAGTCCAGTGTAAGCTGGCCGCGGTTCGTGGGTCGCGTCCAGTCGCCCAGGTAAATGATCGCTTCGCCGTCAGCGCGCCAGAAGGTACCTTCGTTCGCCGGCGGGTTGAGCTGGAAGACGGAGTCCTGCCAGATCGCGGGAATCGCGAAATCGGTGTTGCGCTCCACCGTCGTGTGGTCCTCGAAACCCACGCCGATGCGGCCGCGGAACCAGGACCAGCGGCGGTCGAGTGTGAGCGCCGCGCCGGTCGCCCGATAGTAGTCGGCGTCATCGCGGCCGAGGAAGAAGGCGCGGAGCGAGTTGCCGAAGGCACGCTTCACATCGGTCAGAGTGGATGCCGCGACGTGGAGCTCGCTGTAGGCGGTCAGCTCGACCCGCATGCGTGGTGCGTTGTAGCGGACATCCAGCCTCGCCTTCGGCTGCAGGTCGGCGAAGCCGAAGCTAGCGCGGCCACCGAGCGACCAAAAAGCGCGGCGCGGGATGTCGTAACGCGCCGCCAAGCCCAGCCCCAGCGACTCGACGCGGTTGTAGCGGATGAGATCGGCCAAGCGGTCCCACTGGATGACGAACATCTTGCGGCCGACGATCTGGTTGGAGAGCGAACGCGCGCGACGTTCGAGTTCCTCGGCCGAGGGGAGCGTGAGCTCGGCGGGGGTCTCGAGCGGTCGTGCCCACTCGTCGTAGGTCTCGAGCGAGTCGTCGGGCGGACGGATGATCTCCCAGCCGCCGTCAGCGGGTCCGGCGCGGATCTGGGTCGTCTCGCGGCGGGGATACGCTTCGCGGCCGCGGGCCGAGTCGGGCACTTCCTCGGCGGTCTCGACCTCACGGCCGGCTCTCAGGTAAAGGGTGGCGCCTTCGTCGTAGGTGGTGCTGAGGTCGACGCCGGCTCGCATCGAGTCGGGCGAGAGCCAAACGATCGACTCTCCGGTGTTGACATCGTAGCGGTCGAACTCATTACGGAAGATGATCGGGAGCGCCAAACTGCCGATGAATGGTATGCGCACCATCAGCTCTACTTCCTGATGGTGCGGCAACCAGTAGCGCTGCTCCCAGAGCCCTTGCTGCAACGTTGCCGAGACCGAGAGGATGCGGTTCACCCACTCGGCGTCCTCTTCATCCTCGTCCCAGAGGCGCCGGCCGACGAAGCGTATCTGCATCGCGCCCACATCGCCCGTTGCGCCATCGACCCAGACGGATCCGACGATGAGCGATTCGTCACCGCGCGTTGGGGTGACCCTGACCTCGACGAGATCGACCTGCCGGTCGGCGACGTAGAGCGTCACCGTGTCACCGACCTCGTACTCGTAGTAGCGGTTGGCGCCCTGAGAGAAGGGGTGTACCGCGGCACGTTCGGGGATTTCGATGCCGCCGAGCAGGCGCAGGCTGTCGCCCGGCGCCGCAGCGACGAACCAGGGACGGCTGAAGTCGAGAGTGGGCTCTGCCTCGGGCCCGAACGATGTGACGTAGCGTTGCCCGAGCATCTTCACCTGGAGTCCGGCGTCGCGATCCCAGGTCACGCTCGACGCCAGCTCGCTGGCCACGAGCAACTTGGCCGGCGCCAGCGGGTCGGTGGACAACGCGGCGCTGACCAGCGTATTGAGCCTGGATGTATAGTCGAGGAGTGTCGAGTCGGGCTCGGTATGGCGCCGGCGCGCCAGCTCGACAATGTCCTGGCCCCGCGCCGCCGGCGCTGTGGCGGGGACCAGAACGAGAAGCGCAAGGAGGATTCTTCGGCCAGTATTCATGGCGCCACGTCGTGTGTTCGCTTTGAGCGTCACGGTCGAATCGAACCGAGCACGTCCGTCACCCAGCCGTCGAGGCTCACCAGCGTTCCGTCTCTCCTGGCCAGCCTGTAACGCTGCAGGCGCGCGTCCCAGTCGGGTTGTATGCCGTCGGCCAGCCACGGCTCGATCCACTCGTTCTCTCGTATCGCTCCCAACTCACGGATCAGGACGTTCTCGGTGACGGGAGAGCTGCGGCGGATCTGTGTCAGCGCTCGCTCTAGGGAGGCGCCGCGGTCCTGGAAGGCGAGGTCGAGAAGTAGAGCGGCCACCGTTCCGCCATCGTAGATGTAGCGGTACACCTCTGGTCTCCAGAAATCGCGCTCGGCCTCGACGATCGACCGAACCCCGTAGAGGTTGCTCGATTGATAGCGATCGAGTCGCTGGGCGATCTCGTCCAGGAAATCCTGCGGCGCGATCAACTGGCCGACGAGCAATGACTTCAACGACATGTAGTCGGTAAACCCCTCGGAGAACCAGCGAGGCGCCTCCTGCCGGAAGGAGAAGCCGGTGGGTATGTACCAATGCATCAGCTCGTGAGCCGTTGTGCGCATCCAGTGGCCGAACTCGATTTCGGCTGGACCGCTGCCGCCGACGTAGACGATCCCCGACTTGCCGAGCACCTGTCCCCCGGTGCTCAGTCCCGGCACCTCGGCGGGGACGCGGCCTGCGCCCAGCAGGTGATCGCCGGAGCTCCAGCCGTCGCCAGCGATACGGTGCAGGTTGCCGGCGATCTTGTTCACCGCCTGGAAGACGCGCTCGTCGGAGACGGGCCAACGACCGTGGATCGCGGCGGTGAGCGATCGTGGCCCGATGTTGAAGCGCTGTGTGCGCAGGCGGCCGACGACGAAGACGGACTGGATGATGTCCTCGATCTGGTATCCGGTGCCGGCGCGTTCTGCCAGCGTCGCGACCCGCCAGTTCGACGGCATGCCGGTGAACCAGATCTGGGCGCTGACCGGGCCGCCGCGCGGCCGGCCGAGCCAAACGCGTGGCAGCAGGTCGCCGACGATGAAATGGCCGCCCTCGCTGTCGAGCTGAGAGGCGCGATGATAGAGGCCAGACTCCGGTGCCGGCGCGAGAATCATAGTGAAGCGTATCGTGACGCGTTCCGCTCGCGTCGCTTCGATCAGATGATGACCCGTGCCCAGGTCGCCAGCTCCCATCGCCACACTCAGCTCGCCGCTGGGGCCACGCGCCTCGAGCCGGCGCAGCCGGTCCTCCAGGCCGGGGTAGCCCTCCCAGTTGGCGCGAAACAGCAAGTGGATCGTCTGCGGTCGAGGCACCTCGAGTTCGATCGTGCCGTCGATCGTGTGTCTCGGCGGATCGAGGCGCAGCCTGAATTCGGGGATGAAAGCTGTTGAGGAAGTCTCTGCCGGCGCCTCAGCCGGAACGGGATCAGGTACGCTGGCGTCCCTCGGCGGGGGCGTCTGCCGGCGCTCGGTTTCCCCGCAGGCCAGAGCCAGCGCCGCGACTAGAAGGAGGATTTGCGGTCTCCTCATTTCGTCCCCCGTGCCGGAAGTCGTACCAGGAAGCAGGCGCCCTCATCCACATCGCGTAGCTGAACTGCGCCGCCGTGTGCCTGAATCGTCTGGCGGACGAGTGCTAGCCCGAGGCCGGTTCCCCGGCTCTTCGTGGTGAAGTCGGGGCCCCAGACCTGATTGCGGTGCTCGGCTGAGATACCCGGCCCGTTATCGGCTATCGCGACCTCGACTGCGTCGCCGACCTGTGCGATAGTCACTTCGATGCGACCATCGGGTCGAGCACCCAGCGCTTCGACGGCGTTCCCCAACAGATTCCTGAAGACCCTGGTCAACGCATCGAGGTGTCCTTCGATGTGCGGCACCGTCCCCTCCACGGTGAGCGTGCCCTTCACCGAGTCCGGGAGGTCCCGCTTGAGTAGTTCCTGCAGCATCTCGGCCAGGTCGATCTCACTTTTGGGGCCCTCGGGCAGACGGCCGAACTGGGAAAAACTGCGGGCGATCTCATCGAGTCGCTCGGCCTCCTGCGAGATCACGTTCAGCGGCTCCTCCAGTGCGGCCTCCTGTCCTTTAGACGCCGCGTGGCGTGCCTGTCTCAGCGCCAGCATCAACGGCGTCAGCGGGTTCTTCATCTCATGGGCCACGCGGCGCGCCATCTCGGTGAGCCCCCTCAGCCGCTCCGCCTCGAGCGCCTGCCGCCGACCCTCCGCCAGCCGCTCGGCCATCTCGCGGAAGGCCCTGCGCAACACTGCGAACTCCGGCGGCCCGTGGAGCTCCGCCTCTCGCGGGGCCGGCAGCGACTCCTCGCGTGCGAGTCTGCCGGCCCAGTCCACGACCTCGTTCACCGGCCGGCTGAGCAGGCGGGCGAGCTGGCGTGCCGCGAGCGCGGCGAGGACGGCGAGTGACAGCCCGAGGACGAGGGCGATCCAGGGCAGCGCGCCTGCCAGTCGGCCGGCTATCAGGTCCCAGCGTCGAGCGAGTTGGACCGAGCGAGAGAGCTCTTCTTCGTGCCGTTCCGCCGCGGCCCGGACCAACGAGTCGGCCGCTGCCTCGTCCAGCGCATCGAGCAACTCGCTCCCGGTGTCGCCGACGCGACTCCAGGCCCCGGCGCCGCCGAGCTCGACCTGCGTTCTGATCCCCCAGGCTGCCAGGCCGAGGAGCGCAACGGACGGTACCGCCGACAGCAGGAAGAGAACGAAGAAGAGCCGGGTCGCGAAGGAAGGCCGGCCGTTTCGCGTTTCCTTACGTAGGCCCACGGTGTGCGGATTCAGTCGAAGAGTGAAGTGTAGGCACGGGTCACCGCCATCTGGAAATCGCCGGAAGTGTCGATCTGGACCAGGACGTCGACCTCATCGGCGTCGGGTACCTCGTAAGATGCGCGTTGATCGTCGAGCAACTCGATCCGGCCGTCCGTGACCCGGCGTCCGGGCTTGGAGAGCCTCGCTTCCAGCACCTGGCTGGGGGCGGTGCACTCGACGATGCCGAACACCGCTTCGCGTGCCGCCGCTAGCTCTCGCGCCTCAGCGCGGTGGCGCGCCTTCGACCAAGACGCGTCGAGAACGATCGAGTTGCCTCGCGCCAACTCGCGCTTCGCCTCGAACAGCAGTGCTCGATAGGTTCGGTCGGTCCACTCCGCTGCGTAGATACCGGTGCCGAATGGGACCTTCCGCTCATCCTGGGGATCGATACCGGCTAGCTGCTTGCGCACCACATCGCTATGCAAAACGCGGACGCCGGCGCGAGCCGCCAGCTCATCCGATTGCCGCGTCTTCCCGCTCCCCATCAGGCCTGCCACGAGCACCAGGCGCGGCCTGAGACGCAGCGCGTCCTCCAGTGACTGCGCCAAGAAACGACGCGCCTCCTCAGTCGCTGCCGCCTTCTCGGCGGAGCTCGGCCCTGTCTGGTCGATGACGAAGGAGCGGACCTTGCCCCGCACGTAGGCGCGATACGACTCGTAGAAACGCAGCAGCGATGGGATCGGCTCGTCGTTCGAGCTCTCGTAGTAGGCTTCGAGGAACGCCGCAGCCAGGTCTGACCTGCCACGGTAGCGCAGGTCCATCGAGAGGAACGCCGTGTCGGCAATCGTGTCGGAGTAACGGAACCGATCGTTGAACTCGATGCAGTCGAGGACGCGCGCCTCCCCGGTCTCCGGGTCGATGAAGATGTCGTCCGTCTGCAGATCGCCGTGGCAGTCACGGATCCACCCGTCCCTGACTCGCTCGTCGAACAGGTCGGAATAGGCCCGCATGAAGCGCTCGATCTCGGTCCTGGTGCGCTCCCAGGTGCCGTGCGACAGGGTGCGGCCGATAAACGTTTCGGTCTGCTCGAAGTTTTCGTCCCAGTTGTGCTTGACGACCTCTAAGGAACCGTACTTCGCGATCTCGGACGATGTCTCGGCGCGAGCGTGGAACTCGGCGACGAGGCGTCCCAGGTCCTTCATCGTCTCCGGCCTCACACCTCCCAACGCGATCAGGTTGGAGAGTCGCTGTTCTTCCGGCAGCCGTTTCATAACCACGGCGACTTCCTCGACGAGGGCCGGCGCGGCGAAGCTCAGGCGTCCGAGCTCGTCCCGGTGTACGGCGGCGAGGTCGAGATAGACGTCCGGTGAGATGCGGCGATTGAGTTCGAGTTCGGCCAGCGCGGCGGCGCGCCGCTTCTCGAGCGTAGAGAAGTCGAGGAACCCCATGTCGACCGGCTTTTTCACTTTGTAGACGTAGTCGCCGGCGAAGAAGAGATGTGAGACGTGGGTCTGGCGATGCTCGACCGTTTCGACGTCGTACTCGTAGCTAGCGGGTTCGAGGAAGAAGTCGATGATCTCCTGCGGCGTCGCGCCCTGGCTCACTGGGGCTCGTCCTCCCAGTCGGTCTCGAAGCCCCGAAGTCGCGCGAGCGTGCGTTCGCGGATCGCGCCCGGGTCGAGTGGTGGCCCGGCCGACCGGCCGTTCTGCATCGACTCGCCGAGCAGCGCCTCGACCTCGGAGCCGCAATCGGGGCAGCGGTCCGGCCACTCGGCTGACTGACTTAGGGCTACGATGTCGTCCTCGATGCAGCCGACACAGCGGAGCACCTGTTTGGCACCCGACCACTTGCCGCGTTTGGCGGTGGGTTCACCGTCGACCTCGACGATGTCCATGGCGAAATCGATGATTGGTGCGGCGCTGATCCATGTGCCCACACCGTAGCCGTTGACCATCGGGTTGAGCTCACGGATCGCATTCTCATCGATGCCACCGCTCACGAAAAGGTCGACGTCGGTGTAGCCGCGCAGATCGAGTTCCCAGCGTACCTCGGCAAGTATATCGTAGAAATCGCCGCGGCGGCTAGCGGGCGTGTCGAGGCGCAGGGCGGCGATCCTGTCGCCGAGAGCTTCCGCGACCGCGATGGCAGCAAATTTCTCATCGCTGAACGTGTCGACCAGCGCGATGCGCGGCACCTTCTCGTCAATGACCTCGTCAAAGGCCTGTGTGGCGAGGATCGTGTCGCCCATCGCGAGGACGAGGGCGTGTGGAATCGTCCCTACCGGTTCGATCCCGAGCAGCTCGGCGCTGGCCACCGCCGCGACCCCGTCGCAACCCCCGATATAGGCTGCCCGTTCGATCATCGGCGCCAGCGTGGGATGCATGCGACGCGCGCCGAAGCTGATGAGCTTGCGGTCGGGTCCGGCTGCCAGTCGGCAGCGAGCGGCTCGGGTGGCGATACCGGAAGCCTGGCAGATGAGCCCCAGGACCGCGGTCTCGTAGACGCCGAACTCCCGATAGCTGCCCTCGATCTCGAGGACCGGTTCCAGAGGCCGGAAGATCTCGCCCTCGCGCATGGCGCGGACGTTCACCTTATTGCCCTCGAGCAGGTGCTCGACCTCGGCCATGCCGGCGAACACCGCCCACTCCCAACCGTCGGGCAGTGACTTGGCGGTGAACTCGGCCCGTACGTGCGCGTCGATGCCTTTAGCGTCGAGTATGGCTGCGCTACGCTGGAAGTAAACGTCGGAGACCGCGCCGGCTTTGATCTGCTCGGGCGTGGCGATGTGGAAGCCCATGCGAGTCAACTCTTCTTGGCGGTCTTCGCGAAGAACGAGCTGAACTGCTGGGTCAACTTGCGGCTACCGCAGTGCGGGCACTTGGGACGCTTCTTCTCGTGCTCCTCGATTCGGAGGCGCAGGCTAGAAGTCTTCCCGCACTCCTTGCACTGATACTCGTAGAGCGGCATATACGGCCTCGCTTCCCGGAGACCGGGTGTGGCGGCTGTTCTATGGGGCTCTCGCGGCAAAGGTACAGTAATTGGCAGTCGGAGGCGAGACCACGCGCTCGCGCCACTCTGGTCACCGCAGGGCCACTTCGCTCCATGTCGCGCGCCTCGATTGCAGGCAGGGCGGCTGCGCCGGCCGCGCGCTCCGAATTACGCTCGGCGGCACCTGCGGCTCCCGACGTGGCGCGCGAAACTTCGCGAGCTTCTCTTCCGCCAACCACGCGAGATCTTGCGCCGCCTGCAACTGGTGGCCCTCAGCACCCGGCCTCGGGAACTCTTCCTCGATAGCTTGACCCCGGTATGCGGCAGATCGGTTGTCAGGAGGCCGTCACGGGTTGCCGGCCAAGCGCTCGAGCTAGTGTGGGAGGCGCTGGGGGCCCTACGAGCGTAACTCGTGGGCGGGCGAGACGGTGCTACGCTTTCCACACGCATACGCGAGCGGTGAAGCTCGAGGGCCCCCAAGCCGACCCGCCGGGCAAGGAGCCAATACCCCGGATGGCCAAACTCAATCACCTTACTGCTGAAAACGCACTCCAGTATTAGCTTTCCAGTAAGAGGCACAAAGACGGGAGGGGGCGTGGCCGACGCCAGGTGGCGTACGATCGAGCACACCGCCGATCTCGGTCTGGAGGTCGAGGCGCCGACGCTGGAACTGCTGTTCGTTGGCGGCGCGCACGGGCTGGCCGGCGTGCTGCTGGGCGACGAGATCGGGGCCGCAGGGGGCGCGACGGGCACAGAGACCGAGTGGCGAGAATTGGCCCTCGAGGCCCCGGACCGCGAGGCGCTGTTCGTCGACTGGCTGCGGGAACTGCTCTACATCCAGATCTCGCAAGGGCTGGTCTTCAAGACGGCTGAGATCGTTGAGCTGCGGGATGACCGGCTCGTGGCGCGGGCCGGCTTCGCGCCACCTGGGGAGCCGGTGGAACGTGAGTTGAAAGGCGTGACGTACCACGACCTCGNNTCGAAGGCTACAAGCTCGAGCGGATCGACGACTATCGCTGGCGTGTCCCGAAGACGGGCCCGATGCTCACCGACGGGCTCGTGTTCGCCGACGACGAGCTGATACCGCATATCCAGGGCGACAAGAGCCTGCAACAGGTCGCGAACGTCGCCTGCCTGCCCGGAATCCAGGGCCCCTCCATCGCCATGCCCGACATCCACTGGGGCTACGGCTTCCCCATCGGAGGTGTCGCCGCCTTCGATCTCGAGAAGGGTGTCATCTCGCCGGGCGGTGTGGGCTACGACATCAACTGCGGGGTGCGCCTGCTCCGCTCCGACATCACTGCCGACGAACTGCGGCCGCGACTCGCCAGGTTGATGGACTGCCTGTATCAGAACGTGCCGTCCGGGGTCGGGGCCTCACGCTCAGACCTCAAGCTCAACCGGGCGCAGGTGACCCAGGTGTTGCGCAAGGGTGCAGCCTGGGCGGTGGAGAACGGCTACGGCTGGGCCCAGGACCTCGAGCGAATCGAGGCGGGCGGCGCGCTGGCCGGGGCCGAGCCCGAGTACATGTCGCAGCGCGCGCTCGAGCGCGGCCGCGCTCAGGTCGGCACGCTGGGCTCAGGCAACCACTTCATAGAGATCGGCTACGTCGGCGAGGTCTACGACGAACGGGCCGCGGCGGCGTTGGGTCTGTGGCAGGGCACTGTCACCGCCTTCATCCACTCGGGATCGCGTGGCCTCGGGTACCAGGTGTGCGACGACTACTTGAAGACGATGCTACGCGCATCGGAGAAGTACGGGATCGCGCTGCAGGACCGCCAGCTTTGCTCAGCGCCGTTGAGATCGGACGAGGCAGTGCGCTACCTGGGCGCGATGCGCGGTGCCGCGAACTATGCGTTCTGCAATCGACAGATGATGGGGCATCGAGTGCGGGAGGTGTTTGAGGAGACGCTGGGCCAGAGCGCCGAGCGCCTCGGATTGCGTCTCGTCTACGACGTCGCTCATAACATCGCCAAATTCGAGACCCATACGGTGAACGGGCGCGAGAAGGAATTGTGTGTCCATCGTAAGGGTGCGACC
>JABAOH010149753.1_pt1 | contig 20381 bp, 19 predicted proteins | sample 7062181 | NCBI WGS metagenome assembly JABAOH01 (sample SAMN14538630, study PRJNA623070) | marine sediment metagenome | biome: marine biome [ENVO:00000428]; feature: marine pelagic biome [ENVO:01000023]; material: deep marine sediment [ENVO:00002113]; isolation source: pool of 5 deep marine... | reverse complement strand
CGGAAGGCCATCTACAAGCGGAAAGAGGACGGCATCGTGCTCATCGACCAGGAGCGGTGCCGTGGGTATCGGGAATGCGTCATGGCCTGTCCCTACAAGAGGGCCATGTACAACCACGTGACCCGCGTATCGGAGAAGTGCATCTTCTGCTACCCCGCAGTGGAGCAGGGCATCTGGCCGCGGTGCATGCGCAACTGTATCGGAAAGATCCGCATGGTCGGCTACGTCCACCCCCCGGACCAGGCTGACCCGGAGAACCCCATCGACTTCATGATCCACGTGAAGAAGCTGGCCCTGCCCATATACCCGCAGCTCGGTCTGGAGCCCAACATCTACTACATCCCGCCCATCCACGTCCCCCCGGAGTTCAACCGCCAGATGTTCGGCCCCGGAGCGGATGACGCCGTGGAGATGTACAAGAGGGTTAGGCAGGGCCTAGAGCCCGAGCTGAGGGCCGTCCTTCTCCTGAGCACCAGCACCGACCGCATCCTCACGAAGTTCAGCCTGGAAGGCGACGAGGCCATCGGGTACGACGCGGGCGGGCAGGAGGTCGTCCGCGTGATGCTCGTGGAGAAGGAGATCGTCCGCCCCTACAGGGACGATGCCGTGGGGGTCTACCGGCACAACATCACGTGAGGTGTGGCCATGAAGGCGCTNNTGGCTATGGTCCTGTCCAATTTCACCCTCGCCCAGCCTGCCCTGGTCCTGCAGAGCGTCTATGTTGATGGAGAGTTGCCGGTGACGGACCCTGCCAGCCCGCTGTGGGCTCAAGGGAGGGCCGTGGAGGTCCCTCTGGCAGGCCAGGGCGCCGTGGAGCCCGTCAAGGTGCAGCCCAGCACCCCCAACGTGAGGGTTCAGGCCCTGAACAACGGCACCCACATCGCCTTCCGGGTGACGTGGTCCGACGAAACGGTGGACAACAGGACCACCAAGGACCAGGAATTCAGGGACTCCGCCGCCCTCCTCTTCGCCTCCTCCACCCTCCCAGGGATATGCATGGGCACGCGGGGGCAGTTCGTCCACATCCTCCAGTGGAAGGCGGACTGGCAGGCGGACATCGACGAGGGCTTCCACGACCTGGAGGACGCCTATCCCAACTTCTGGGTGGACTACTACCCCTTCGCGGTGGGGGAGCCGCCCTACAGCCTGCCCGAAGCCTGGCCCGAGGATGCCAGGGAGCTCCTCGTGGNNAGCTCCTGGTGGGCTGGTCCGTGGGCAACCCCTTCTCGCAGCCCCTCAAGGTGACGCCCGTGGAGGACGCCCTGGCCCAGGGCTTCGGGACCATCGCCACCCAGGATCAGCAGGACGCCCTCGGCAGGGGCGTGTGGGAAGGCGGACGGTGGCAGGTCGTCATCGCCCGGCCCCTAAGCACCGGGGACCCTTCGGACCAGGAGATGAGTCGGGGAGGCCGCTACTACCTCGCCCTCGCCGTCTGGGACGGCTCCTCCGGTGACGTTGGAGCCAGGAAATCGGTCACCAGCTGGGTGAACCTGGAGATCTCAGCAGCAGCGCCCGTCTTGGAGGCCTGGGTCTGGGCTCTCGCAGCCATCCCACCCGTGGGGGCCGCCCTCTTCCTCTGGCACGTCTTCAGGAGGCGCAGGGTTGAGTGAGGCCCTGGACCCGAGGGCCGAGGCGGCCCTCCTCAGGGGAGCCTTCTACGGCAGCCTCGCAAGAGCCTTCGGTCCGGTGGATGCTTTCCTGATGGGGGAGACACCCCTGAAGGAGCTCAAGAGCCTCGGAACTGACTGGCCCGAGCTGGCCGCCCGACTGGAGGAACTGCCGGAGGATGTGGCCGCCAGCAAGAACGAGCTGGCCTCCGAGCGCCTGAGGCTCTTCGAGAAGGGTGAGTGTCCGCCCTACGAGGCCTCCTACAGGAGGGAGGTGGACCCCCTCAAGGAGGCCCTGATGGTGGACGTGGCCGGCTTCTACCGGGCCTTCGGCCTGGAGCCTCGTGGAGAGCTCCCGGATCACATCGTTTCCGAGCTGGAGTTCATGGCCCTCCTCTGCCTGAAGGAGGCCCACGCCATCCTGAAGGAGGGGGATGAACCCCTGGAGGTCGTCCGCGACGCCCAGGAGAGCTTCCTGGCAGACCACCTGGGACGATGGGTAGCCCGCTTCCGGGATGCCATCCACCGGGAGTCGACGGTAGATCTGTACCCGAAGCTTGCCGACCTGCTGGTGGACTTCGTCCAGGAGGAGTCGCGCCGTCTCGATATCGAGCTCGAGGAGTCCCCTCCCGAGGAAGGTGGGACCGATGGAAGCTAGGAAGGCCCTCGAAACCCTCCTCCCCTTCATCCTGACCATCACAGTCATCGGAGCCCTTCTGGAGTTCATCCTTCTCCGACTGCTTCTGCGGGTGGGGGCCTTCGCTCCCTCTGGGGAGACTTTCAACGTCATGTTCAGCGTCCTCCTGACGGGCGGCCTGGCTGCCCGTAACGTGGCCCTCATCGCCGCGGCCGTGTCCGTGGCTTCCATCGCCCTCCTCCTCTGGCGGGGCATCATCAAGCGGTCTCTTGCCGCCATCCTCTGGTCCATCCTCGCCCTTGGATTCCTCCTTCTGGCCTTTCGTGGCCCTCTCGCCCTCCTCGTCCTCCAAGTCCTCGGTCTTGCAGCCCTTGTGCCGCTGATCCTCCTGCACCCTGAGAAACGCTCCTGGGATTTCGTCGGTTCCTGCGCCATCGTTGCCGCCCTGGCAAGCACCTTCTACTATCAAGCCGACCTGAATGCCTCCTCCTTGGGCCTCGGCCTCCTTCACGCCCCCGAGGTGTTCAGTGGAGGCGAGATCTTGGCCGTCGCAGCGCCCATCCTCCTCCTCCCAGACAGAAGGTGGCGATGGTGGGCGGCTCCCCTCGCCGTCGCGGCCGCGGTCATCTACGTGATGGTCTCCTCCTACGCCTTCGTCCCCCTCATCGCCGTCTGGACCGTGTACATCACCCTCTTCCTCCCCGCCCCGGTGTACGCCGTGGCGGCCGGCGCATACGTGTACGACCTGGCGGACATGCTGAGCCGCCGCTCCCTCCGGTGGATGGGCTACGGCCTCCTCCTTGTGGCCCTGGCGGGGAGGGTGTTCCAGGACACCTACCTCTCCTTCATCTCACTGGTGGGCGTGCTCCTGATAGTCCTCCCGGCATCGGCCCTCGTGACCCAGGCCGCCCCGGCTAGACCGGCCTCCGCTCCTGCCGACGAGGAGGGGAGTCAGCGGACCAAGGCCCTTCCGACTAAGGAGGAAAGAGCGGGGACCTCGGGGATCGCGGCAGGGGACATGTCCGAGCGCCCGTAGCCGATGTCCGAGAAGCCTTGGCGGTCATTCTTGCCGGCCTCGATGGGTAGCTGGCAATAACTGCCCTAAACCGTAGCTATAAGGCTGCGACCACCTTAGAAGCAGCGAGGTAATGCCATGGCCAAGAAGGCCCTGATCGTAATCGACATGACAAAGGACTTCCTCCTGAAGAGCCACAACCCAGGCCTGGCCCTAGAGAGGGGCCTGGACCTGGTCCCGAGGATTCGGAGGCTGCAGGAGGCCTTCCTGGAGGCCGGTCACCCAGTGATCTACGTCACGGACCGGCATCTGCCAGAGGACTTCGAGCTGAGGAAGTGGGGACCCCACTCCATGAAGGGCACCGAGGGCTCGGAGATCGTGGACGGCTTGCTGACTGATGGCCTGCAGGTGCTGGAGAGGGGATGGAAGCCCGCGGACCTGGACCGCCTGAAGGGCCGCCTCTTTGAGGTGGAGAAGGGCAGCTACAGCGGGTTCACGGACGACGGCGGTAGGCCAACCGCCTTGGACGCCCTCCTCAGGAGGCTGGGCATCAAGCCGCGAGATTACCTCTACCTCACGGGCCTGCACACCAACTGCTGCGACAAGCACACGGCGGCCGATGCCTACTTCCGGGGATACGTGCCGGTGATGGTCAGCGACGGCGTGGACGCCTTCGACGACCCACAGGGGAACATGGGCATGGACCATGAGGCCGCCCTCAGGTACGAGCGGTTCTGGTACGATGCCGAGGTCCTATCGTCAGAGGACGTCTTGAGCGAGCTCGCCCAGGAGGTTCAGGCGTAGGAGTCCTCGCCCAGGCCCGCACCCACTGATGGACACGAATCCTCTAGCGCCTCATCCACACTCGACGCAGCAGCGGGGGCTATCCCAGTAGTCCAGGCCCATGCGCACCAGCGTCTCATCCGTTGATAGGATGCCGTAGGCAGAGCCGTCTGATGTCTCGTTGACGGTCAATATCTGCTGGCCGTCGACAACGAGTACGAGGCAGGAGCAGACGATGGACCGCACCTCTCCGAGCCTCGCCAGTTCTGCCTCAATCTCAATCTCTGGCACCGCCATCCTGACCTTGACCCCTCGGCGGGCCGCCTTCACAAGGGTACCCTCGAGTTTATGGAAGAAGGCCTCATCAGAGGACATCAGGAGGACTTCCCGCTTCGCGGAGGCCACCATCGCCTCAGCCCTCGCCTTCACGTTGACCATGCCCTTGACTATGTACGCCAGATCCATGCTGGGCGACTCGGAGGCCGATCGGAGGGGCTCAAGGAGGGAGACGACTCGCGTTATCGCGGCCCTCTCCCGCTCGTACTTGGCCTCCAGCACCCGCTGCAGTCCCCTCCCCGCCTCTCTGGGGCCCAACATGCGATAAGTCCTGGGCTTTCCCTCCTGGACCTCCACCAGACCCATCTCCACCAGTTCCCTCAGGGCGTAGTAGATCTTGGAGTCAGGGATGCCCGTCTTCAGGATGAGGTCTCCAGCCGTGGCCTCCGGAAGCCTCGTCAGGGCGTAGAGGACGCTGGCAGCATGCCCGCTCAGCCCGACATCCCTAAGGATGCCCGTGATCTCGTCCCGGGCTTCCCTGGCGGCCTCCTCCAGGAGGGCATTGGCCCGAGCAGTTCCTTCCGACATCTGATGAGATATGGTAAGGGAGGATATTTATAGTTGACTACTACTATCTAGTAGTAGAGAACATGAAAACTCAAGGTGATGAGCTTCGGGATAAGGTGCGCGATCGATATGCGGAGACCGCGAAGGCGGCCAGCGGAACGGATTCTAGCTGCTGCGCGTCCGTCTACTCGACAACGGAGCTTTCCCAGATACCCCAGGAGTCGATCCTGGGCCTCGGCAGCGGCAACCCCGTACGTCATGCCAACCTTAGGCCGGGAGAGGTCGTCGTTGACTTGGGGAGCGGCGGAGGAATCGACGTCTTCCTAGCTGCGAACCGGGTCGGCTCGAAGGGTCGAGTCATCGGTGTGGACATGACCCCCGAGATGGTAGCGCGAGCCCGCGGGGCTGCTGAGAAGAGAAAGATAACCAATGTCGAGTTCCACGAGGCCTACATCGAAGAGCTGCCCCTGGAGGACGGTTCCGCGGACGTCGTGCTCAGCAACTGCGTCATCAACCTGAGCCCGGACAAGGCCGCCGTCTTCAGAGAGGCCTTCCGGGTCCTGAGGCCTGGAGGCCGCCTGGTGATTTCGGACATCGTTCAGGAGCGCCCCCTTGGTGACATGGAGGACGACTGTGGTTGCGTGGCCAACGCCATGGTCCGGGACGAGTATCTCGACGTCATCCGAGGGGTGGGGTTTGAAAGCCTCCAGGTTGTGGAGGATGAACCTTGGCTGCGGAGCCCCTCGGGCCTGGACGCGTCAGCCATCACTCTGCGAGCAATGAAGCCCCGAGATGAGCCGCCCGGTCGATAGGTCTGTCTGAAGCTCTCGTGGTCGCGGCTGGAAAGGGGAAAAGGAGGCCCCGACTTTCCCGTGAGGGTGACGATAAACTCGTCAATTACCCATCCGAGGTAGCGGTCTCGATTCCGTCGGCCCCGCTTCTGACTCGTCCGCTCAGAAAGAACCGGCATTCCGGTTAGTCTCAAAACTGATAATTACTTCCGAGCCTTTTTCTATGCCCCAAGGCCCACGCTTCTGGCGATGCGCACCAGAACCTTTGCCATTTCGATGACTGTAAGCCTCTTCCTTCTGATCGCAACGCTCCTCCCTCTGGTTCCCCTCGCCCAGGCGGCGACCCCGGGCACCACGGCGGGTCTTGTCAATCCTGAACAGCCGATCCGCGACGCGTCCTCCGCCACCCCCGTCATCGGGTTTGGCATGACGGATGCCGCGGGCACGACCCTCAGCTCCGTCAGGGTAGACTTCTCAGGCGCGGGATTCAGCTCCGGGAATGATCGAGACCTGCGGCGACTGGACGTGGACGGGAGCCTCAGCGGTGTCGGCCTCTATCGGGACGACGGCACGGCGGACGATATCCTTGACGCGGGGGACACACCCCTCATCGTCGCCGACATCGGCTGGACGGGAAACCGGGTGGACATAAATCTGGCGGGGGCCAACGAGGCCCTCCCCACGAGTGTCCAGGGCAGCTACCACTGGATCCTCGTCATCCGCACCGCTGACGGTGGAGATACACTGATTGACGGTGACAGGATTGTCGTCACCATTCCCAGCGATGGCATCGTGGCCAGCGATGCGACCTCTCAGCCGGCGATTGCCGTTAGTGCCAGTGCTCTCTTCGTACGCTTCACCAGAGGGGTGGACATGGTCACTACCTCATGGATCGGTCCCGCTACGGCCCTGGTGAACTCCAAGGCCGTCCTGGGCATCCGCCTCATCGACGGTGGCGTCGACCTCAACCGAGGCATCGACGACAGGATGACCTCCGTTACGGTCCTCGTGGACGAGGTCATCGGGAACCTGGGTGCCGTGGACCTCCTGCCCTTCTCCGTCGACGCAACAAAGAGCGGCCTTGCTCTCTACAGGGACGACGGCTCTTTGCAGGACGAATGGGACGTCAACGACACGCCCGTGAACCCCGCCATAGTCGCTCCCTCGACCCTCCCGGCGGGAGGTGGACACGTGACCTTCACCTTCAGCCCTGGCCTGCCTGTGCCGGACGGCCCTAACGGGACCCTGGAATTCTTCTTCGTGGTTCGCACTGATGCCATCGCAACCTTTGACGTCTTCGAATTACAGGTGGAGGCGGGCGGCATTCAGGTTCAGGGACTTCTCGGTGGTCCAGTGGACGGTGACCTGGCGACCCCCATAGACCGGTTCGACACCACCCTCCCCTCCGACTGGGTCTGGGGGGATGCGACTCCGCCCACGGTGTGGAACGAGGCATGGTCTGAGGCTAGTCCGTACCTAGCGGAGGCGGGACTCACCCTCTACTTCAACGACCAGATGCCAGGCAATGAGACAGGCACGGTGACGGGGAGGGCTAGGGACTCCGAATCGGGCCTGCTGGATGCTACGTTCACGCAGGAGCCAGGACTCGCCCTCAGCCCTGTGCCCATGAACTTCACGAACCCCTTCGGTGACCAGTCATGGTCGGGCGATTACGGCTTCAGCGCCACCAGCGTGGACACCGACTCCCCCATCGTCGTCACGATTCGCGATCAGGTGGGCAACTCGGTCTCGAGCGAGCCCTTCGAGTATCAGTTCACAGATCAAGACATCCTCGTCACGCCATCGCCGGGCTGGGTGCAACCGGTGAGCGGCCCCTTCTTTGTCGACACGTCAGGGGTCTTGTGGTTCGGCCCCATGATCACGGGAACCCAGTTCGTGACCCTGCAGGTGGATGCCGTCAGCCTATTCGGCGGTGGCCTCCACAACGTCACTGTCTCCAAGGAGGCCACGCTGGATGGGCCGACTGTCGAGGAGACAACCTACCCCTCCGCCCCTGATGCGGCGACCTTCAGCACCAGCTACGGCTTCAACTCCTCCTCGAAGGATGCGGCTTCACCGGTTACCATCACCGTCACCGACGAATCTCGGAACACTCTGGCGGCCTCCCTCCCCTACCGTAAGGATGCCGTGGGACCGGTGGCCACCTTCGTGTCCCCTGGCGCAGACGCGCTCCTTCAAGGAACCGTAAAGGTATCGGTCACCGTCACGGACGCGGGTTCAGGGCTGAATTCGGTGTCCATGGCCGTGGACAGTTTCGGCACCTTCAGGCCGATGTTCTGGGATGGGACCAGCTACTTCCTCCTCGTGGATACGGCCCAGTACTCCGACGGCCTTCACCGTCTTCTGGTCCAGGCCGAGGATCGGGTAGGGAACGAGGCAGTCTCACCTCTAGAGGTGTTCTTCTACAATGCCGGTTCCCTCACAGGTTTCCCGGAAGTGGATATCCTGAACCCCTCACCCCAGGCCCGGGTCCAGGGCGTCATCATCTTCCAGGTGGCGGTAGACGACCCCTTGGGCTTGGAGGAGGTCCGCCTGGAGGTCTCCGGACGCTCCCTGCCCATGGCCTTCAACTTCCTCACGGGCACCTATGAGGTCTCATTCGATTCCAGATCCGTGGCCGACGGCGAGTACATGGCTACAGTAACAGCCATCTCCAGGGACGGTCGAACGGCCAATACGTCAGTGGTCTTCGAGGTCCGTAACCTGGACATCCTGGGAAGCATCGTCTTCATCACGCCCCTGATGATATTCGCCGTCCTCATCGTCTTCCTGGTCTTCTATCTCCTGCGACGGCGGGAACGGATGATTGCCGATGATGGCGGTTCCCCCCTTGAGGATGAGTCCCGTCTCGCGGTCCCCATTGAGCGCTCCGCAGGAGAGCATGAGGCTTCCTTAACGAATCAGGAAGGGATGCGGTCTAGGATTTCAAGGCCTCCCATGAACGATTGAAGGATTTCGGCCATACTCTCCTTAAGTCGACATCCACCGCAGAACGCTCGCAACGTATATATATCAGACAGAATCCTCCCGGAGTCGCGGAGGGGGGTAGGTGGATAACAAGGGTTCAGCTGATTTGCTTGTAGTGGAGGATTTTGACGGAGCAAGCTTCCAAGGCGAGGTCCAGGTGAGGACGGAAGACGCCCGGGCTTTGACGGAGAATCCGGCGGACAGTGGTTCCCCCAGCCCGTCGGAGCCGTCCCCTGCCCAGCCCAGGAAGCACCGTTCGCGTACGAGGCGCGTGACGTCTCGGCTTGTCCCGGTCGTGGTGATTCTCGCCTTCCTGCTGCTCGCCCCGGTCATGCAGCCAGTGGTCGCAGCGGGACCCGAGGTCGCCCTCCACTTCGGCTCTTCCCTGGTGCCGGGCGGAGAGCGTTCCATCGACATGTCCCAGGCCGACACCACGCTTCTCGACCTCCTCACAGTTCAGGTGTGGGTAGTTGAGGACGACTCCATGGTCCTCGTGGCCACCTTGACCCACGCCACACGGCCTCCTCAGCGTGTCCACCTCGACGATGACGGTCAGCCGTCCTATCACGCCGTCTGGAAGCCGGTTGACCGGGCGACGGGTTCTTTCCATGTGAGCGTTGACGTGGCAGGCCTTTCCCTCGGCGGAGAGACGTTTACACTCAAGGGAGCGAGGGGCGTGCCCATCAAGATCTTCATCGACAACCATCCTGTCATCCGCGCCCACGCCCTCACGGTACGAGGCTTCTCGGCGGTGGAGGTGGCGGAGGTCTTGCTGGCGGAGTTCGGCCTCCTGGCCGAGGAGACGGCCCAGCTCCTCTTCAATGAGGAACACCCCGCGGTGGACGTCGCGCTGGCCCTTCAAGTCATCTACAGCTTGGCGGCAGAGGACACGGCCGGCATCCTCAAGCTTGTGGGATACGGGGCACCGGCGATTCTGACCGCCCTGGGCGCGGTCTTTGAACTGGTGCCGGAGGCCTCGGCCGCCATCCTGAAGACCATCGGCTTTTCGGGCCCTGTCATCATGGAGGCCCTGCACATCGTCCTCGACATGCTGCCCGAGGAAGCGGCCGGAATCCTCGATCTGATTGGGTTTTCCGCGGATATCGTCATGGGGTCCCTGAGGATTGTCTTCGATCTCTCGGACCTCACGTCCTCCGCCATTCTCAAGTCCATCGGAATCGCAGCCGATCTGATATTGGCGGCCTTGGAATTGGTCTACGGCCTTGTGACCCTGGACGCCGCGGCGATTCTCAAGGCCATTGGATTCGCGGCCGACACCATATTGAGAGCCATTGACCTCGTCCATGGTCTGGCCGAAGAAGCCGCGGCCCTGATCCTGAGGACCATTGGATTCGCGGCCGACGCCGTCCTGGGAGCCATGGACCTCGTCTATGGTCTGGCGAGGGATGTCGCGGCCCTAATCCTGAAGTCCATCGGGTTCCCCGCCGACGCCATTTTGGGAGCCATTGACTTCGTCTATGGTCTGGCCAGGGATGCCGCGGCCACCATCCTGAAGGAGATCGGGTTCGCCGCCGAGGAAATCTTGGGAGCCATCTTCGTCGTCTTTGGTCTGGCCGGAGAAGCTGCCGCCCAGATCCTGAAGACCATCGGTTTCACCGCCGAGGTCATCTTGGGAGCCATCGTCTTCGTCTTTGGTCTGGCCGAAGAAGCTGCCGCCCAGATCCTGAAGACCATCGGTTTCACCGCCGAGGTCATCTTGGAAGCCATCGTCTTCGTCTTTGGTCTGGCCGAAGAAGCTGCCGCCCAGATCCTGAAGGCCGTCGGGTTCCTTGCGACCGAGATCGCGAACGCCCTCACCACTGTGTTCAATTCCGCTGCAGGGTTCGTCGCCCAGGTCTTGAAGGCGATTGGATTCGCCGCCGATGCCATTGCCCAAGTCCTGAAGGACGTTTACGCGTGGACCGCTTCGCAAATTACGAATCTCTTCAACGCCGTCTTGGGTTTTGCCCAGGGAGCCATCGAGGGTGCCCTTGCCTTGGCGGGATTCGCGGCTAGCGTTATTCAGGGTCTCATGGACTCTATCTTCGGAGGGGTGGGCGACATCTTCTGCGGAATCTTTGGCTGCTAGGCTGCCTTGGCTGGAGGGGCACGGGCGTCGCCGACGGGCCACCAGGGCAATGGGGCCAAATATGGAGAACGGAAGCTAGTCTGCCATGACGGCCAAGCCCCTCAGGTCCTCTTCCGGGCGCCCAGGGCCTCTCGCGAATCGGCAAGACGATCGGGGAACCTTTATAGCAACCCCCCGCCTGAAAGGCCACGGATTCACATGCAGGACATCGGACTGAAGATTGGTGATCCCGCGCCTGGCTTCGAACTGCCAGGGGTGGATGGCAAGGCCCACGGCCTGGAGGATTTCTCGGAAAAGCCCGTCTTGGGCGTCGTTTTCATGTGCGTCCACTGCCCCTACGTTCAGGCCTATGAAGACCGCATGATAGCTGTCCAGGCGGATTACGAGGCCAAAGGCGTGCAGTTCGTTGGTATCAACCCCAACGACGAGAGGAAGTACCCGGAGGACAGCTTCGACAACATGGTGAAGAGGGCCAAGCTCAAAGGCTACAACTTCCCCTATCTGAGGGACAAGGGCCAGGACGTGGCCGACACCTACGGGGCTCAGTGCACCCCGGAGTTCTTCATCTTCAACAAGGATAGGAAGCTCGCCTATAGGGGTCGGTTGGACGACAACTACCAGAATCCCTCGGCGGTGAAGTCAGAGTACCTGCGGGATGCTTTGGACGCCATCCTGGCAGGAGGGTCTCCGAGGCAGCCCTTCGTCCCAGCCATCGGTTGCAGCATAAAGTGGGCGGACTGAGGCCCGGAGCCTACGGAACGCCAAGGACCAACACATCCGACGTGATGGTGGCGCAGAAGCCCTACCCATTGGCGCTGGGACTGCCAGCCGTGTCTACTCCTAGGGGGAGACGTGCATGTCCTCCAACCATATCCGCGGGAGGAGGTTATTGATCCCCGCGGACCTCGTTCACACTACCGTCCCAAGATTCCAGGATCTTCCCATACCGCTCATCGATTTCCTTGGAGGTCTGGCGAATCCTCTCAGCGAGCTCGTTATCCATCTTACCCCTGTAAACCACGGCGATGTGGTGGTGCTTCCCTCGCTCGACCATGATCCTCCTCTCTCCGAACTCTAAGGCCCGCATCTGCTCGTCAGTTCCTGGGAGAAGGTATGGCGGACGAAGTCCTGTACTGCCGTGAACATCGAGACGACGAGATCCTCATCGCCGTAGGGCATCAGGCTCTTGGAACGGTGGGCAATCAGGGTCCCACCGTAGTCCACGACGAACACATCCTCTATGCTCCCCTTCGAGCGCCGACGCCACACCGCCACGTAGGCAACCCCTACGATGGCCACCGATAGGACCGCAAGGAGCCACCATGGAAGGAGGTCCAAGGCGGATACCGCAGTGGCCACGAAGTCTATGGTCACGTCGTTGCTCATGACCGCCTTCGGTGGGCTGCCAGAACCATCAGTAAGGTCGAGGGCGAATCGGAAGGAAGTCGTGCCTGCCTCCGCGCCTCGGAGCCTTACGGCAAGGGTCACTACGGAACCTGGCAGGATGGATGATACGGTCCAGGTCACGAAGCCACCTGTCGACTCCACGGCGTAGGTCCCGTTGGGGTCCAGCGACGCTTCGACGATGAGGTTCATGCCAGTGGTCAGACCAACGTTGTAGAGGGTCGCGTTGAAGGTGACCAGATCTCGTACACGGCGATGCGCGACACGAAGAATTCCGACTCTGGGACGAAGGACTGAGCCCGCCAGCGGTCACCCTTGACCTCGTCATCGCCGCCTATGACCTCATTGGCCAGCTGGAGGTGATAGGGATGAGCGTCCACAGGCTGGGAAACGACGAGGACGCCCAAAAGGAGGGATACGACTAAAGACGTGACTAGCAGGGAGCGGCTTTGCACCGTATCTGATGTCTCGTAGGATGGTGTAAAAATCCTCTCTCAATGATCATGCCTGAAAGGCGCCTAAGACCGCCCGCGGATTGTTCACCTGGGGGCCGAGGGGCGAAGGAGCCTGCGGAAGAACCGCCACCTCCCCGGCAGCGGGCGAGAGACCACCTTGCGCACCATGAGCACCGGGACGGGCGTCATCCGGGCGATCCGGTCCTGCACCGTACCGAAGACGATCCTCCTCCGGGTCCGGGCCTCCGAAGCCCCCAGAGCGAGGAGGTCGTGGTCCCGGGAGGCCTCAACAACGGCACCAGTGATGTTTCGAACCTTCAGGAACCTCTCCTCGTGACGCACATCGTGGGTCCGGCACATGGCAGCCAAGCGTTCGCTGTAGATCCTCTCCTTCGCTATCTCCCTGTCCGTACGGGCGGCGGTGAGGATGGTGATGCTCGCTCCATGCTTCTTGGCAAGCAGGATGGCGTAACCTGTCGCATAGGATGCATGCCATCCGGGGGCATTCATCACCAGGATCCGCCTCAGCTTCCTCCTCAGACCAGCGCTCTTGAAGACCACCACATCGCAGGGCGCCTTTCGGACGAAGCGGTCCACGTTCGTGCCCAAGACGCGCCCCTGCCGGCGGATGCCCCTCCAGCCCAGGATGAGGAGGTCTATGTCCTCCTCCTGGAGGTTTGTCATGACGGCGTCGAACACCCTCCTGCTGGCCTCGACCCTGGCCCTGGTGGCCACTTTGAGCCTCTCTCCCCGTCTCCGGAGCTTGCCCAGACTCGACTGTAGGCCGCCGATGTAGGAACTGTCTACAGCTTCCACCGGAAGGCTGGCAGGCACCTCCACCACGTGCAACAGGGTCAGCTCCCCCCCTTCGACCTGGGCCGCCAGGGCAGCGAAGTCTACCAGCTCCCGGCGTTCGAACTCCTCCACGGGAAGGAGGATGCGGTACCTCCTGTACAGCCTCGGCAGCATCGACTCGACGGCCCTGACTATCTCGACGACGGCCTCCCTTCGCTCGTAGGCAACGTAAACAGCCAGGCCGGCACCAATCCATGCCAGGGCGATGAACCAGGCTGTGGGATTGACCGTCCAGAGGCTGGCCGCAATGAGGAGCTTGGTGGCGATGCCCACTATGGGGACCAATGGAAAGAGGGGCATGATGTAGTACCGCTTGACCTTGGGCAACTTCCGCCTGAGGACGATGGCTGCCCAGTTCACCTGCAGGAAGAGCAGGAGGAACATGATGTCCGCACTGGCAGCAACAGTTTCGATGTCCAGGGTGAGGGCCATGAGGACGATGACGAGGCCACTCACCCCGATAGAGACCGCGGGGGTGCGTTTTTTTGCGTGGAGCTCACCCAGAGCTCGAGGCAGGTCGCCTCCCCGACCCATGGCGAAAGACACCCGGCTGGCGGAGAAGATGAGGGAGTTTGTGGCTGCCAGGGCCCCTAGGACAATGCCAAAGACCACTAGGGCCGTGCCAAAGGGCATCACCTTCCCTGCAATGGCCACGAGCCCGTTCTCGTTCCCCCGGGGCCCCTCCGGTCCCTCTTCCAGCAGGCACGCATGGGTGGGGTCCGTGGCAACACAGCTGCCGGCGATGCCAATGGAAGCGAAGGCCACCAGGAGGAAGATGGCCGTGGATAGGCCGATGACGAGGAAGGTGGCCCGGGGGATGTTCTTCTCCGGCTCCCTGCACTCCTCCCCCGTCTGCGCTATGATCTCGTACCCCTGGAAGACGATGAATGTGAAGCCCATGGCGCCCAGCAGCGCCAGGAACTGGCCCCAGCCCGTGTCACCCTTGAAGAAGGGCTGAAAGCTGTCCCAAGATAGGCTCCTGCCACTGAGGAGGAACAGCAGGGCGAAGGCGATGAAGGCGAGAACGATGCCCACGAGGGCGGCCGTCACGGCGGCCTCGGAGCGGCCAGTGATCCTCGTCCCTCGGTAGTTCAAGGCGATGAAGATACCCGCAGCTAGGACTGCAAAGAGCTTGACTAGGGCATCCTCTCCAAGGCCGAAGAGAGTGACCTCGGACCCGCCTCCGAGGGCCCTAAGGATGAGCACGGCTCCTAGGCCGAAGCCGAATATGTAGAAGGCTGCGACGACACAGTGGCCGAACCAGGACATCCAGCCCCCGAGGAAGCCCCAGGGCTCCTTCATGGCCTTCCGGATCCAGAGGTAGCCTCCCCCGGTCTCAGGAAAGGCAGAGCCCAGTTCCATATAGGCCATGGCTGTGAAGAGGGTGACGACGAAGTTCAGGCCAAAGGCCAGGAGGAGGGAGGGCCCGGTGATGGCGAATCCTGGACCGACCAGGAGGAAGATGGTGGTCCCTATGGTGGGGCCCAGGCCGATCATGACGATGTCGAGGAGGCCCAGGTCCCGTCGTAGCTTGACCTCTACCTTCGCTCCTCGTCTTTGGGCCATACTGCTTGAGCGAAGAGGCGTGGGCTATTAAGGCCTCCTAAGGCCTCGAGAGGGTCTATGTGATGACGGTTGCCGAGGGGGCCATTGATTTCTTTTATCATGTCCTCGATTACTCTCTCATGATTCATCTCTCGGCTGCCGAAGAGAGCTTTCTGAGGTTCCAGAGGGTTGGGGTCTTGGCCATCGGATCCAAGGACGGCTTTCCAAGAGCTATCCCCTTGTGCTACGTTCTCCACAAGGGCGCAGTGTACATCGGCACTGGGGGCAACTCTTGGAAGGTTAGGCGGCTCGACCGCGAGGACAGAGTGACATTCGTTGTCCACGAGTACTCGGAGGATTGGGACAACCTGCGAGGCATACGCCTATCGGGCAGGGCGACCGTTCTTCGCTCTGGGCCGGAGTACACCGAGTCCAAGGAGGCCCTCTTCGCCAAGTATCATCAGTACGGTTCCACCCTGGAGTGGGTCGACGGTGAGGATGTCATGTTGAAGGTCGAGCTGGAGGCGAAGGCCAGCTGGGATCTCTGAGACATCGAACCTCTAGACATATCCCAGAAGAGACTGAATCGACAAACCATTATGTCCCCGAGTGCATTCATCCTGGGTGTTCGAGAAGACCATTCCTCCCGAGGCGCAGCGGCATGCCGAGAGTGCAAAGGGTTGGACACTAGCAGCCCTGATCCTCTATGGGGTCTTCGGTGCCCTCTTCCTTCTCATGTGGGCGGTGGTGCCTGCTATCCTTCTCTTCATCTTGGGTATGATACCGCTTTTCTTCCTCTTCCTGGTCTACGCAACGGTCTACAGACCACTGTCTGTGGGCAAGGTCAGGGAAGCTCGAAGCCCGGCCCTAGCCCTGGGCATTGTCTCGATTTTCGTTGGAGGGGTCCTATCCGCGATCTTCCTGATAATCGCCTATCTGAAGGCGAACCGAGCCTACACAAGCATTCTGCTCGCCGAGTCCGCCGTTCCAGCTCATGTCCAAACACCCGGCTCGACGGTTCCAGAGTGGGTTTCCCCTACATCACCGAAGAGGATCGACGTGACCCCTTCCGGGAGCAGGACTCCCGAGTACTGCGCCTCCTGCGGCACGCGGCTCGCCCCGCCCTACAGGTTCTGCACGAGCTGTGGCTCAAGAATTCAGTAGTTCCTTCATCGCCTCTCTGAGGAGATGAAGGGCCGTCTCGACCTCACGTCAAGGGGGATCCCGTGCATCATGAGGAAAGACGCCTTCCGCTTCCTCGCCTGAGCCGAGGGGGCCGGAAACCGTTATATAGGCTGCATCCCTTGAAATGATAGGAGATTGTATGGTACTGGAGATTGTAGTTCCAGTAGTCTTTGTAGTCCTTATCATCCTGGCTTCGGCCATCAAGGTCGCTCGAGAGTACGAGCGCGCTGTCATCTTCCGGCTAGGCCGCCTGAAAGGGACCAAGGGTCCTGGTTTGTACTTCATCATACCCATTGTGGACAGGCGGGTCGTCGTCGACCTCCGCATCCTCTCCATCGACGTCCCGCGGCAGAGGGTGGTGACGGTGGACAACGTCTCCGTGGAAGTGGACGCCGTCGTCTACTACAGGGTGGACGATCCCATCAAGGCCGTCGTCAGGGTCAGGGACTTCTTCTTGGCCACTAACCTGCTGGCCCAGACCACCCTGCGAGATGTCCTGGGCCAGGTGGAGCTGGATGACCTTCTGTCCAAGAGGGATGAGCTCAACAAGAGGATCCAGGACCTTCTGGACGTAGCCACGGACCCCTGGGGCATCAAGGTCCAGTCCGTAACCATCCGCGACGTCTCTCTCCCAGAGTCCATGGTAAGGGCCATCGCCAAGCAGGCGGAGGCGGAGAGGGAGAGGAGAAGCAGGATTATCATGGCGGAGGGCGAGTTCCAGGCGGCCCAAAGAATGCTCGAGGCCGCCCAATTGTACATACAGTCCGAGCCTGCCATGCGCCTCCGGGAACTCCAGAACCTGGCGGAAATAGCTAGGGAGAAGAACCTCATCATAGTCACCCCCGCAGGTGCCATGGGAGCTTCCATGGGCCAGGTAGCGGGAATGGCTGCCGCCATGACGGAGAAGAAAAAGGCTGAGAGGGAATGACGACGCTCCCCCAGGTTTCCGGCCGCAGAGTCATCATTCTGCTGCACCTAAGCTTCCTCATGGTCTTCATTGCCATCGCCTGGACCCCCGCTCAGGCACAGGTCGGCGAGCCCAGCCTCGTCATCCAGGCCAACATCGAGGGTTCCATCACCCGGGCCACCGTGGAGTTCTTCAAAGAGACGCTGACCGTGGCCAGGGACCGGGGCGCCGAGGCCATCGTCCTCAAGCTGAACACCCCTGGGGGAGGTGTGGCGGAGACTGAGGAGATAGTGGAGCTCATGCTCAACAGCCCGGTCCCCTTCATTGGCTACGTGGGTCCCACAGGTGCCAGTGCCGATAGCGCTGGGACATGGATTCTGATGGCGACGGATCTGGCGGCCATGGCCCCGGGCACAACCATCGGCTCCCTTCAGCCTGTGATCATTGGACCAGAGGGCTTTCAGCCGATAACGGACGAGAAGATCGTCAACAACATAGTGGCGAAGGTGAAGAACGTCCTCTCCCTCCACGGACGAAATGAGAGCCTGGCAGAAGCCTTCGTTAAGGAGAACCTGAATCTCAACGCCGAAGATGCCTTCGCGGTGGGCGCCACGGAGGCCATCGCCAGTAGCGTGGAGGACCTGCTGGCCAAAGTGAACGGGGCGGTGACCCCCTACAAGGGGATCCGCCTCAGCCTCTCCAGCCCCACCATAGAGCTTTACGAAACAAGTCTCCGCCTCAGGGCCCTGGTCATTATATCTGACCCGACCGTCGCTTCTATCCTCTTCCTTTTGGGCATTTACGGCATCATCTTCGGCATCTCCACCCCTGGCCACGGGGCCGAGATCTTCGGCGTAATAGCCATCGCCCTCGGCCTCATCGGCCTGGGCTTCGGCATAAGCCTCGTCGCCCTCTTCCTCCTCGTCTTGGGAATCGCTCTCCTAATCGTGGAGATTGCCACACCCAGCTTCGGCGTGGTTGGTACGGGAGGGATTATCGCCATCATCCTCGGCAGCATATTCCTCGCGCCCATTAGCCCGCCCAACTTCCTCATCGCCCCGGCCGCACAGCTGCAGATCCTCTTGGCCCTCTTGGTGCCTACGGGCGTGGTCGGAGGCTTCCTCCTCTTCGCCCTCTACAAGGTACTGCAGGTGAGGCGACAGAAGCCATATCACCTTCGTCTCATCGGTGGGAGGGCCGTTGCAGTGGACCCCCTTGGGCCAGCGAAGCGCGGACATGTACGGTATGATAGCGAACTGTGGCAGGCCGTTTCTGATGAGGAGATTCAACCCGAGGAAACTGTGTTCATTCGGGGCCGGGAAGGTCCCGTGCTCAGCGTCAGTAAGATGCCCCCGCCACCGCCTGAAGAGGGGGAGTCCCCGGAGCATCCGTTCAGGCGTCTTGTTGCCGCCCTTAAGAGAATAAACGTCGCCTGGAGACGCACCGGGCAGGACGAGTTCGAAGAAAAGGGAGAGGGCCGGACGTAAGGTTGTCCCGGTCCTTTCCTAGTCCCGCCACCTGGCTGCCTCGCCCATGGGAAATGGGTTCGGAGGCTACCTTCTCAGCTCCTCCTTGAGCCTCTTGTATTCCTCCAAGGAGACCTCGCCTTTGGCGAGCCTGATGTCCAGGGACTCCAGGGCGCGGTCTCGGGAGGGGTAGGTTCTGTCAAAGGCTCCCAGAACAACAAGGAGGATGAGGACGAGGACGATGGCCGGTATGGCCATCAGAAGCCCCATCCACCCGAAACCCATCCCCATCATCCCATAACCCCATCCCATGCCAAAGGACATCACGACCCCTAGGATGGCAAAGGCCAGGATGAGGGCCACCAGCAACCAGAGAAGGACTCTCGTCACTTCGCTTGCTTCGCCTCTGTCGCTCACTTCAAGCCCCCACGACGACCGTCCCCGTCATATAGGGATGGGGGTCACAGTGGTACTCGTAAACACCAGGTTCCGAGAAGGTGTAGGACCAGGACTCCATGTGGTACATGGGTCCGGAGTCGATTTCCTCACCCTCGTGCTCATGGCCATGCTCACCGAAGGAGACCGTGTGCATCACATGGTCCATATTGACCCAGGTCACCGTCGTCCCCACGGAAACCGTTATCTCCTGAGGACCGTAGGCGTAGTTCACTATGGCGACGCTGTTGGGTCCATAACCGCCAGTTCCGCCCCCCATCATGCCGCCGCCCATGCCTCCTTGGCCGCCCCAGTTGCAGCAACCTCCCCAGGGCCATGTCCCGCCGTCGGAAGTCCTCCAGGGACCGTAGGTGAGAGCCAAGGAGGTGAAGGCGAAGGCCACAACCACGCCGAGCACGACAAGTATGATGATGCCGGAGGTTGAAAGGGCCCTGCCGGTCCTTCTCCGCCTCGGGGCTCCCTCGTGAGCGAGGGCCTTCCTGATGCCCTCGTATTCCGTCCTGTCGATCTCGCCCGATGCGAGGCGCCGGTCGAGGACAGCCATGAGGTCCTCGACCCCATCGTCTTCATCTCTCTTCATTCGCGTTTTCTCCTGAGGCATTTCGCCTTGAAGTTTCCATGGATGAAAAAGCCTATGATAGGTTCGTGAAAAGGGGCGAAACCACTTTCGGAAATCAGCAAAGGCCTCCCGCTATTGGTCCCACCGCTGCGAACTAGGCCTCCTTCTCTCTGAGGCGGATGCGGTTGGTCATCCCGTGTCTCTCCCTCACTACGAGTCCCTTCCGCTCCAGCTTGTCAAGGAGCCTGGTGAGTTTGGGTCCGGAAAATGGCAGCATCCGGCCGAGGTCCTTCTGCAATACCTGTCCACCCTCGTGGAGGAGCCGACGGTACACCGCCCCCTCATCCTGGGGCAACAGCTCAAGGGCTAGCTCCTCCCTGCTGCTGGCGCCCTCCGGACTGGACGACGCGGAGGTGGTCTCCGCCGTCTTCATGGCCCCTGCGTACTTGGAGATGTAAGCGTAAGCAAGGGATATGCCGACGATCAGCGTGACGATGAGCAGAAGGCTCCCCCACAGGAGGAGCTGAGCTCCTTCCAGGGTGTGCTCCATGGTCAGGGGGAGGATGAGGATGAGGGCGACTAGCGCAATGGAGCCGACGGCGACTATGAGGGCCAGCACCCTGCTTCGGGCAATGAACTCCTCGGGATGTCCCTTCTCGCGGTCCGACTCCAGGTCGATCAGCTCCTCGACTTTTCCAATCCTGTCCCGGCCTATTAAGAGTTCCTACTGTCAGTTTTTCATGCTTGGCGTACGCCGAGGCCCACAGCCCTTTTACAGCACCGCTCGTTGACCACC
>JABAOH010011261.1_pt1 | contig 20386 bp, 16 predicted proteins | sample 7062181 | NCBI WGS metagenome assembly JABAOH01 (sample SAMN14538630, study PRJNA623070) | marine sediment metagenome | biome: marine biome [ENVO:00000428]; feature: marine pelagic biome [ENVO:01000023]; material: deep marine sediment [ENVO:00002113]; isolation source: pool of 5 deep marine... | reverse complement strand
CATAAACCGCCAGCAGGCGAAGATGACATTTCAGTTTGCATGTCGTAAGCTGCAGCGCAGCAAGGACTTAGAGCCGGCCGGCCTCGTAGCACAGCGAAGATCCCCGCGCTTTACTCGCAAAGCGAGTAGCGGGGACCCAATGAACCATTAACTATGAACTATGAACTACAAACTACCGACAACTGTCATCTGGCAACCGGCGATTGTCGCTTTCCGATCGAATTACTTACCTGCCTATAAGGCAGCAGTTATTTACGTGCCTATAAGGCACACCTCTACACTTGTAGAGAATCCTCTACAAATCGACCTTTTTATGCAAAACAAACCCAAAGTCAAGAGCGTTCAAATTAACGTAAGCTCTTTTATAACAAGTAAATATGTGAAAGTGGACATTTGGTGAAATCAGAAAAACAAACCCAATCCAAACCCAATCTTGTCCGCCGTAGGCGGATTCAAACGGGCTGTCCGCTCATGGACAGCAGGAAGTACAAATTATATTTGACCTTGCCGTTGAAGGCAGATAGAATCCAATGTGTACCAGAATTCATCTGTTGTAACCGAAATAATGAGAAAGGGTATCAAACATGTCTATGAACAATACTGAAAATGTGTCTCTTGCGGCGACAGCCGTTGTAGCGTCAGTCGGGACGGCCGAGGCCGCAAAAAGCAACAGGGTGCAAAAGCTGATAGGCAAAATCCGCGACGATAGTGCCAAAGTGCGCACAGAGGCCTGGCAGAGTGCCGGCGAAGTCGGTGCACCGGCAGTCGAGGCATTGGCCGAAGTGATGACCGATGAGAATCTGGAGGTTGCGAGGGCAGCAAAGCGTGCACTATGGAAGATAGTTCGCCACGCCGGTCGCCCTGGGGCCAGAAATGAAAGAAGGGCGGTTCTCAGCGAGCTGGTTGAGCTGTTGGACGATGAGCAGCCTTTGCCTGTCCGCCGTGAAGTGCTGTGGATGCTTTCCGAGATAGGCACCAGAAGGTCCGTCAAGTCGATAGCCGCTTTGTTGTCGAACAGGGAGCTGCGTGAGGATGCCCGAATGGTATTGCAGCGAATTCCAAGCAAAAGAGCGATTGCAGCGCTAAAGGCAGGGCTTCAAAGCTGCCCTGAGGACTTCAAGCTCAATATTGCCCAATCGCTGCGACAGCGAGGCGTGGAGGTTAGTGGATATCCCTGTGTGAAGCTGGTACCTACGAAGAAGACAAACGTCAAGCCGCTGTAATACAACGATTTTTAGCAATTTATAAAATAGCTGGAATTAGAGCAGAAAGGTAATAGAACGATGAAACGAACAAATCAACTCAACAGGCGTGAATTTTTAGCTGCCGCGGGTGCGGCAGTGAGCGTTCCGTATTTGATTCCATCCGGTGTGCTGGCGGCGCGGGGCCGAACGGGTGCGAACGAGCGTTTGATAATGGCCCATATTGGCGTCGGCGGTATGGGTGGGTACCATTTGCGCGACATGGTAAAAAGACGCGACAGAGGCGAGGTGAACATCGCGGCGGTCTGTGATATCGATAGGAACAGGCTAATCAATGCACTGAAGACCGCCGGCAAGGGCGTACAGCCTTATCATGACTATCGTTATATTCTCCAGCGCAAAGATATAGATGCTGTTGTTATCAGCACGCCGGACCACTGGCATGGTGTCCAGATGGTCCACGCGGCCGAATGCGGCAAGCATGTTTATGTTGAGAAGCCGGCCTGCTGTACCATCGAGGAAGGCAAGGCGATGGTGGCCGCTGCGAAGAAGAACAAAGTTTCGGTCCAGGTCGGCTCACAGGGCCGTTCCCAGCCGGAGGCCTATTTGGCCCACCGGTATCTCGTCAACGGCAATATCGGCAATATCAGCCGGGTCGATTGCTTCCATTATCCAAGCCCGGAGGATAATAATCCCGTGCCCGACAGTGACCCGCCGCCTGAACTGGACTGGGATATATGGCTTGGTCCCTTACGCTGGCGGCCTTACAATCAGAGGTATTGTCACGGTGTTTTTCGCTGGGTGCTGGAGTCCGGTGGCGGTCAGATTCGTGACCGAGGGGCGCATGTAATGAGCTGCGCTATGAGGTGGATGGGCGCCGACGGCACTGGGCCGGTGACTATTGAGGCGACCGGCACCTCGCCGAAAAAGGGCCTGTGGGACAGTGCCGTGCTTATGGAAGTGACCTACACGTTCAAGAATCCGGACTGGACATTGACGTGGACCCAGATGCCCCGCGAAGAGCTGCCTGCTGCTGAGGAGAGGACAGGCAACGAGCCCGGCGGCAAAATTATCCGGCCCGGTTACGGCGCGATTTACCGCGGCGACAAGGACGAGTTCATTCACTGGGGCGGCGACGGCGGTACCTGGGCCGAGAGGAAGGCCCGTGAATGGGAGCCACCAGCCGAGGCCAGGGACGTTTATAAGAGTCCGGGCCATAAAGAAGACTGGTTCGAGGGCATCAAGACCGGCAAAAAGACGATTATGAACATCGAAGCTGCGGTGGGCGTGGCCAACCTGTGTATTCTGGGCAATCTTTCTTATATTCTTGGCCGCAAGCTCGAATGGGACCAGGCCAAACAGGAGATAGTCGGTGACGAGCAGGCACGGCGAATGATGTATCGGCCACAACGCCACCCGTATCACTTGTAGGAGTTTTTCAGAACTTTTGGGCGATATATCTGCAGTCAGTGGTATCGAGAAAGGATTAGCTTCGGAAGTAGTTTGTCGAGGATGTCAATATGGTGCGTGTTTACATCTGTAAGGGGGAAGAATGCGCGGACTAACGTCTTTTTTGGAAATCGAAATCCCATTCGGTGTCGCTGTTGCTGTAGATTTCGATAATCTCAGGTCCATAATCATTGGGAAAGGGACCGGTAATACGTCCGCCTGGGTAGGCCTCATATTTACCGGGTCTCAATCCCTCAAAGTGATATCGCCCTTCGTTGTCGGTTTGACAGGAAAACTGCCTGAATTGCCATTCGAAGACAGGGTGTAACGTTACGGTATCACAGGCAATCGGTTTCCCCTCTTTGAATGCCCTGCCGATGAGAGTACAGTCGCCCATATCCTCGCCAAGGTTGATACTCTTATGTTCGCCTTTTTTGAGCGTTAGACGGTACTCAAACGGGCCTTGAAGAGTATAAGTTCCAGCCGGCAGGTCATCCCGGTGAAAGCGACCCTCGTTATCCGTCGTAATCCAGCCAAAACGTTGCTCCTGACCATTTAGCCGGAACCTCACATTATTTTGCGGCAGGTCATTAACAGAATAGAGACCGGAAATCGATGCGCCTGGCGCAAGAAAAATCCGCAGGTCACCCGTTTCCGTTCTGTATTGAGCGCGGTCGCTTGGCCCAACAGTTAATTTTTCATAACCTTTGTGCCGGATAAATAACGTGTGTATTTTCGTATATGCTTCATCACTATAGGTATAATCTCTTGACCATTGTTTTTTTTCTTCGATGAGAATAAACTCGCCGTTTTTGTCGGTAATGATTTGTGACTCAGCGAAGGGGGAGCCATAAGGACCGTGACGAAAAAAAGCATAAGTGATGGTTACGTCCGGCAGTGGCTTGCCTGTGGTTTCATCCAGCAATGTGCCTTTGATTATCTGACCGAAGGGCAAATAATACACATTTTCTCTTGCTTTGGCTGGAGATTGGGGCATGACTTCTCCTGCATAGAGAACCGGATAACCTTCGGCTTTAATCGCGATATCTATGCTCATTGGTATCTGAAGGTCAGTTAATGTAAAACGTCCTTGTGCGTCAGAAAACCACTTGCCATTTCTCAGCTCTTCCGGAACAGGCATGCCGTAAAACCATATTTTGAAATTGTTAATAGGAGAACCGTATTCCTTGTCCAGCACTCGTCCGCGAATAATCATAGCGGAGTCCAGGGTAACGGTGATTTGCTTATCCACTTGCGTCGTAATGTTCTTAGAGGTCAATTGGTCGCCGGTTAAATTGAGTTTCACTTTGGGGGCGGGCAGGTCTTCCAATAGAACACAACCCTTCTCATCGGTCTGCAATGGCTTATGGCCGGGCAGTCTGCTTACTGCAAGCCTTTGATTGAAATGGGGCATAACATTAACAAGTGGGATTGGTTGGCCGTCCTTATTCACCACCGTTACTATCAGCCAGTGCCCCTGCTCAAGTGCGAAGTTGACCTCCTTTGGTTTTGCCTGTGTTCCTGGTGCTAACAATCCTTTCCAGGCGGGCGCATATCCTTTGAAGTTCACATACAACGTCTCTTTTTGCAGCAGGTTGACTTCCAGTCTATACTGTCCTTCATTGTCTGTTGTAGATGTCTCATTAATTGAACATTTTACCACAGCTCCTTCGATTGTGTTGCCGAGAGTATCGGTAACAGTTCCTGTAAAGACGCCTTTTGCAGCCGCAGGTTTTATTAGGGCGGTCCGGCTGTTATCTAACAACTTGCCCTTGACGCCATTAAGAACTATCAGCGTTGCCAACAGCATCTTGAGAAAATTCGGACCGCTGATGGTTGATAGGTGATGCTTCACTGGGATTTCCCTTTTGTCTTGTCGATACTCGTTCAAAATGGACGCATTCGAAGTCGAGACCGGTCATTAATCCTTATGACCAACGACAATGATATTTGTTGGTCCAAGCAATTTGTAACAAATGCTTCGCCATATAATAGTTCGGCCAAAGGCTGACGAGATGATAAAAAATAACAGCAGTAATGACCACAGCCAACAGGCGAGGATATCGGCGAGGCAGGCGGCCCTCATTGCTCGGCGCTCATTTTGGAGCAATTTTTCAGCCGTTCTCTGTCGGAGTATCGCGCGGCCCAACTGATTTACAAAAAATACAATTGGTACTGCAATAAAGAGGTCGAGGTTTTTATGTTGAATCGTCGCTGCGTAGATAGCCAGTCCGGCCGCACCCCAAATCCCCAATACTGAGTACAGGCTGCTGAGCAGTCCAAACCACCAGGTCTTTGGGGCGTATATACGAGTGATTAGAAATTGTCTGCGGCTGAACTCGAATAGCTTTCGCCATGTGGTGGACTCGTGCGAAGCGACCAGACAGGCGGGAACGAAGGCTACTTTCAAGCCGGCTTTTTTAACGGCGGTGCTTAGTGATAAGTCATCGCTCAGGGCTTTTATCCAGGTTTGGTCAAGGCCAAGGCGGCGAAAGACATCAACGCGAATAGCCATCGACCCGCCCCAGGCCTGATTGAAAGGGGTGTTGCCGAGCAACTGGGCGACCTTGGCATTCAACGCCGATAGGGCCAGAGTGGCCAGGTTGTTCTTTTTCGGTATGAACCAACGATAACCCGTAGCGGCGCCGGTCTTGGACTGGCGAAGAGGGTAAACGAGGTGACTGAGCCAATCGGTTCGGACACAGGCATCGGAATCGGCGAAGGCGAGTACTTCGATATCGTCGCTGATTTTTTCGTAGCAGTACAGCAGATTATGGATTTTTTGGCTACAGGATTGGCCCTTGCCTGCAATAAATATTTGCACATCCTGGGCCTTTGAGGTTTGGCTTAGCTGATTTTTCAGTTTGCACAACTCGCTGTAGGCCGGGTCCGACTCATCAGCAACAACAAACCATAGCAGGAAATTCTCATAGTCCTGGTCAAAAAAGGATGTGATATTTTTCTGAAAAGCTGACTCTAAACCTTTACACGGGATAATCAATACCGTTCTTGGTCGATACCACGAACGCTTTTTTTGGTATTTTGCCAGTGCATAGTGATAATTACTGTACGTCAGGAACAAAAAGAGCAGTTGTGAGATGATTGCCGCCAGTGCTATGTAGTAGTACCAGTTCATGTTAATTGACTATTGTCTATTGAATTATCAATTATAGCTCTGTAGAAAACAAACTAATATTGTCATTCTGAACGAAGTACAGCGGAGTGAAGGATCTCTTCCTGCACAAGTGTACATTATCCTCGTTCATAGGCCAGATGCTTCGCTTTGCTCAGCATGACAGTAAAAACCGGTCAGTTTTGAGTAAATAAAGTCCATATTATATCTTTTATTTTGTTCGAGTTAGTGGTCTGTGACAGATGATTTGGAGAATTATCATTCCGCACTTAATGCGGAATCCAGACCTTCGATACATCTGGATTCCTGCTTTCGCAGGAATGACATTCATTAAACGAGCAGTCACAAAACACTACACTTCACGATATAGAAGCCAGAGGTACTATGGAGTCGATTAGCTGCTCAATAGTATAAGATTTTGCCAGGTCTATCGCAATTAAACAGCCGTGATTGTGATTAGAGGCGATAATTAACAGATTTTCACCGGCTTGACTCCATCCTTGCTCTTGCGGCTGGTGGCCGAGGATGAAAATATCAGCATCAAAGAGCTTGGCCATTTTATCAAGCAATGCCTGGCTGTGTTTTCTGCCCCAGGTTAAAAGATAAGCTGAGCCTGGTCTGACCACATCGTTGATTTTTAGTTGTCTGTCCAGAATTTTCGGGTCGAATTTATCAATAAAACGGTCGCTCGGGAGTGAATGCGAGACCCATATTCTGTTTTCGCATCTGAGAGCTAAGGGTTGTGAGAATAGAAATTGCCTTATCGCCAGCTCGATATTAGCGCCTTCCTGCTGAAATTCCCGGTCCAGAGCAAGACGCATAGCGCGATTCATTTCTTTGCCGTCTTTCATTACTTCGCTGCTGTTTATAAAAGCGGTATCGTGATTTCCCATAATGATGTGGATGCGGTCGGGGAAAGTTAATTTATAGCGGACAGCGTCAAACAACAATTGATACGACAAACAACCACCCTGCGAATCTTCCGGGCCTCCGTGGATAATTTCCTGGAGAACTATATGTCTATCCGGGTTGTTGGCCAAATCGGCAAAGGCAACTATTCTTTCAAAGTTTCGCCGATGTCCGTGGATATCGCCGGTCAGAATCAAACTGCCCTTGGCGGGCAAATGAATCAAATTACCCCGTCGAAACTTATCTGCATTGCCGGCTTCTATTCCCTTATTCAGCAAGTCAATTATTGTTTGAGGCATTTTTATTGTTCGTTTTTATCTTTCCGCCGAAGATACTGTGTACCATCAGGTCCAGTCTCGACATAACCGTCATCATATTACGTGGACGGCGTGTGGGGTCGTCCTCGATACAGTCCATTACGAGTTTTGAGATTCCGGTGGGTAATTGTTTTTTTAGCTCATGAGGTGCTCGTCGGGGCTCGACGATGGGTAAGCCGAATTTGTTCTTTTTGGGTATCATGGTCGGGGCGTGCTTTCCGGTGAGGGCCCAGAACATTGTAGCCCCAAGGTTAAAGATGTCGGTTTTTGGGCCGAGCGGTTTACGCTTAACCTGCTCAGGCGCAATATAGTCCGGTGTGCCTTGAATTCTCGGCTTTACGGTTCCGATTTTGCAGCTCTGACCGAGGTCTATGATTTTGATAGAGCCGGACTTGCTTATAAGAATATTGTTGGGCTTAATATCGCAATGGACAAAGCCGTGCTGATGCATGGCGTTAAGGCCGCTGGCGACCATCCTGAATACGAGCAGCACATCGCCTAAACTCAAGGTGGAACAATCTTCGAGGTTCTTGCCGTCAAAATATTCCATAGAAAGGAGCATCTCTTTTACTTTAAACATGCTGCGCATTTTCCTTAGCTCGTAGCACTTTCGGACGTAGAGGTTGTCTATTAGCTGAGCTACTTTATATTCGGTCTCGACCTGCTCGAAGACCCTTTTATCTTCCGGTCTTTCGAATATGACCCGTTTTAGAGCAACTGTTGTACCTTCTTCTTCGTCGGTTGCCAAATAGATTGTGCTGCGCGCACCGGTTCCGATGCGTTTTAGTATGGTAAAACCTCCGACGTCGAGTATGTCTTTAGCCATATTGTCAAAAACAACCTAAGGTCTTATGAATTATAAATATAACAATCGAAAATAAGATGCGCAAAACAGTCTTCTTGTTCCGTTAACTTAGCCCTTTAATATCGGAACTGCCACAGCTATAGGACGCAAAACAGTCCAAATCTTGCAGATTTCATCCTAAATTGCACAAAATACATTAAAATCACCTTTATATCGAACTATAAACCGACCTACTTGAGTTTCATAAAGGCGGAAGTATACAATAGAATCGGCTATTTATCCAGTCAATAGGGCGATTTTTCGTGATATCAGGTCGAAAAAAAGTGGGGCTTGACAAGTTTGTTAAAATTTGGATAATACATTAAAACAATTTGGACGAAAACGGATTTTTGAGGTGCAGATTATCGATTAGTCCTGATTTATGGGGATTCCCCGATAGCTCAACTGGTAGAGCGAGCGGCTGTTAACCGCTAGGTTGTAGGTTCGAGCCCTACTCGGGGAGTTGTGGCATTTTATGTCTATGTAATTGAAAATACCACCACAGGGCGGCGATACGCCGGGCATACTGCTAATGTGGCTCGTCGTCTTGTCGAACACAACAACCCTGAACACAAACCCACACAATATACATCCAAACAAGCCGGTCCGTGGCGATTGATCTATGAGGAAAGCTGCCGGAGTCGTTCCGAAGCTATGCGGCGTGAACGTTGGCTTAAAAGTGGAACAGGGCGAAGGTGGCTTAATACCAAACTTGGTAGAGCGAGTCCGCTGGAGGCGGATTAACCGCTAAGTTGTAGGTTCTCCCGATTTATCGGGATACTCCGGGAGTTTTGGGGCCGGCAGTGTCCACAATATCAGGGTTGACTGGTGAATCTACTATAGTTTAACAAGCGGTTAAAATCTAATGGCCTTTAGTTATTTTTCTTTGATTGTCTCAATCAATTCAGCGATGCAAAGCTCCAGCCTATTTATTTTTCGGCTGATGCTGGGTCTTTGCATCATCACCCAACCGAAAACGCTTATGAAGCCAAGCCATTGGCTACTACAGATAACGATGACAGCATGCATAATCTGATATTGGACCTGCTCGGTCCTGAAGAATTTGATGGCACTAAAAATAATCAGAACCGTACAGATGAGATAACATACAAAAACATTGATCATAACCAAGCGCATTTTTTTGCTATAGAAGTCTCCTAACCATGAACGCATCGTAACTTCTTTCGACTCATCATATTCCGGCGGACTATCGATTATCTTTTTTATCTGTTCCTTATCCATTTTTTCACCTCGAAAATTAATTATCAAAATATTTTTCCCATAACTGTTTTAATTCTTCTCTTGCCTTAAAGAGGCGAGATTTTACAGTGCCTGGTGGAATATTCAGGGCAATACTTATTTCAGAAATACTTAGTTGCTCAAAATAATATAGACTTAAGATCACTCTACTATCATTTTTTAATCTTTGAACTAATTCTTTTACCTGTAAATCATTATCTTTTTGATTACGATCAACTTCAATTGACTCAAGGTTTATATGTCGATTTTTATTTTTGTTTTTCAACCAGTCAATTGATCTATTTGTGGCGATTCTATAAGCCCAGGCTTTAAAACTTGTAGGGTCATGTAATTTTTTTAATCCTTTTATTATCTCAAGCCAACATTGCTGAGTGATATCCCATGAAGCATGGACGTCAGTAGTCAATCTAAAGACATACTGCCATAGCTTCTTCTGCCATAGACACACCAGCTTTTCCAACGCTGCCGCATTGCCGCCCTGAGCAGCCATAACCAGCAACTGGTTTTCTATGTTTGAAAGATTATCTTTCATCTACTTTCTTAGGCTTGTGAGTTGCTTAATTGGTTCATTTTATTTAAAATTTTTCGCATTTTCCCAATAACAGTCTGGAAAAAGTTTTTACATGTTTTGTTTATTTGTAATATCAGAGATTTGTTAGAATGTCAATTTGACGAAAATTATTGGATAACCGGACGATACTCAGGAACGCATATGCGTTGAGTGTATGGACCGGGGAGTTTTGGGGCCGGAAGTGACTTGCTTGCAATTTACGCTCAATTGTCGTTTCCTAAATGATTTTCAAGAACAGATTCTATCCATTCCCTAACACTAACACCCATTTCTTTTGCGCTTTCGAGCAGATTTTTGTGGCGAACGAGGCCTGCGGGGTTGTTGGCGTCCATGTAACTATACATAAGGTTGTGCCACAAGCAAGCGGCGAGCCATTCTTTCACTGGTGTTCTTTCCTCGCCAAGATAGGCATATACACGGAGTATTTCGTTTTTGGGATCGAAGCCAAGGTCAATGTGCCCTAAATCTAAGAGTAAAAACTGCATCGGCAGGCCTAAGAGCCATTTGTCCAATCCCAGCACATATCCGAACAGCAGACGGCCGAGCCTTTCTTTCTCTGTGCCCTCCTTGCGGGTCGGGATGTTTAACCGGCCGGTGCCGATACCATGAATCCAGCTTTCGATGTAACGAAATGTATTGTGGTGACAATCGGACAAAGTGTGCACGCCGGAGGCAATGGCACAACAGGTTTTATACAATTCTTTTTTTCTGGAATCCTCAAGGCTTTCAAGGTTTTCCTGATATTCCGGCTTCCACTTCGGATAGATACAGGGCAGGGCGGCTTTCTTTGATATTTCCTTATCGAGAGCAGCTCCCCGTCCGCCCTCTTCAAAAAGTTCCTTGACATGCCTCTCGCCTTCCTCCAGCTTTGAAATATCATCGAATTGAGAATAAGGCACCGTATCGCTGGTCATCGAAAAGTATTCGATAATAAGAAGCATCCGCTCCATCATCAGCTTTTGGACTTCCGTCAGCTTTGCAGCCGGACCAAGCCACGCATAAGTGCGGTTAATGAATCCGGCAGCGCCGGGAAATTGCTCGACAAAATCTTCTTTGGGCTCACCTGCCAGATAACCTTTCAATATGGTATTTATCGTTCTCATGCTTTCCATATGAAGCGGTTGAGTGGTTTTCTGCCGCCACCACATGCCGGAACACCAGCAGCCGTTGCGAAATGACGGCTCATCCAGTTTACCTTTGCCGATGGCGTCCAACAGCTCGTCCACAGTAACCGGAAATCCGCTATCACACGGCACAAGGCTCGCGATATGGGCGCGAATCTGCCGGGCGCTGTCATCCAGAGTTCTCAATTTGCTCTGCATGCCGTTGATGTATTTGATTTCTTCATCCCAGTTCTTTTCCTCTCCCGGAAAGGTCCAGGAAACGACCGGCCACTTCCTTATCTCATTACCCGCCTCATCAGCAATAACGTTTGTAATGATTTCGACTTTCTCGCCTTCTGATGAAGCTTTCCTGCCGGTGTATATTGCTTCAAAACCCGGAGATACCATATTGTACGGCACCAATCGAACTTTTCTTTTTGCCATAATTCAGCCCTATTAATTTGTCATACAAATTGTATTTTACACACTAAAAGAGATTGCGGATCGAGATATTCAATTTAAGACATACTACTTAAAACATACTACTATGCTCGACGAGGTTTCACAAGGCTGCTGATACAGGAATTCTATTTTATCAAAGAAATGGATGCTCTCGCAAAATGACCCGGCCCTAAAGATAGTTTAAGTGCCTAAAGTTGTGGATTATTATAATCACTTAAATTCACTTTAAGTACTTTATCGGTTGGTTGTGGTCTTGCAAAAATGGTCAGAACAGCATATAACATTGGCTGTTATGGCGAAAGATATAGAGAAACAAACTTGTGCTGAGCTTGCCGAACGTATCGAGCGGTTGCGGGAGGAGATTCGAGAGCACGATTATCTCTATTACGTGCTCAATCAGCCGAAAATCAGCGACCGGCAATACGATAAGCTCTTTGCCGAGCTAAAGAAATTGGAAGAGGCGAATCCGCAGTTTATAACCGGCGATTCACCCACTCAGCGGGTTTCGGAAAGGCCGCTCGAAGGTTTTACCAACGTCCGGCACGCAGTGCCGATGCTGAGTATGGACAACACCTATAACGCCGATGAGCTAAGGGCCTTTGACGAGAGAGTAACAAAGCAGCTTGGCAGCGAAGATTACGATTATGTAGTAGAATTGAAAATAGACGGGGTCGCGATAAGTCTCCGTTACGAGGATGGGATTCTGGTTACGGCCGCTACCCGCGGCGACGGCGAGGTGGGTGATGATGTGACCGCCAACGTGCGGACAATAAAAGCCGTGCCGCTTACACTATTAGGCCGCGATACAATCCCCGCCGTGCTCGAAGTTCGCGGCGAAGTCTATATGCCCACAAGTGCTTTTGTCGAGCTAAACAAACTTCGTGCAGAAGCCGGCGAGCCGGCCTTTGCCAATCCGCGAAACGCCGCGGCAGGGTCTTTGAAGCTGCTGGATTCAAGAATTACCGCCGCGAGGAACCTTTCGTTCTTTGCATACGCGACCGGCGAGATTTCCGAGCCATTGGCGGACAATCATTATCAAACACTTCAGAGATTCAAAAAACTCGGCCTGCCTGTTAATCCCAATATCCAAAGAGCAAGAGATATAAATGAAGTAATAGATATTTGTTTGGCTTCGAGTGAAAGACGGTTGAAGCTGGATTACCTGATTGACGGGATGGTGATAAAGATTGACCGCTTCGAGCAGCGGGAAATATTAGGTGCGACGGGCAGGGCGCCCCGGTGGTGCATTTCATATAAGTTCGCCGCCGAGCAGGCCGAGACCATCGTCGAATCAATCGATGTTCAGGTCGGCAAGAGCGGGATTTTAACGCCGGTGGCCAATCTGACGCCGGTGCAATTATCCGGTACGACGGTCAAGCGGGCGAGCCTGCACAACTTCGATGAATTGAACCGGCTCGGTGTACGGTGCGGTGACACTGTGATAATTGAAAAGGCCGGAGAGATAATACCGCAGGTAGTGGAAGTAAAGAAAGAATTAAGGCCTGCCGGTACAAAGCCCTTTAAGGTCCCTCAAGAGTGTCCGAATTGTGGCTCGGCGGTGGCCAAGGACGAGGACGGCGTTTATATCCGGTGCCTCAATCCGAATTGTCTGGGACAACTGAAGGAGCGCCTGAAATATTTCGCCGGACGCGGGCAGATGGACATCGAAAATCTCGGGACGGCCTTGATTGAGCAGTTAACTGAAATGGGGCTGGTCAAGAATTTTGCGGACCTTTACAAATTGCAGAAATCGGAGCTGATTGAGCTGGAGCGAATGGCTGAAAAAAGTGCCGATAATGTAATAAGAGCGATAGAGGCGAGTAAGAGCCGGCCATTATGGCGATTTGTTACAGCTTTGGGCATTCGGCATATCGGAGGCCAATCGGCACAGATTTTAGCCGAGCATTTCGGCTCGCTTGATGCCCTTATGAACGCAACAGAAGAGGAGCTTGCGGAGATAGACCAAATCGGACCGACAATGGCAGAAAGTGTGTATGAGTATTTTCGCAATCCGCTTAATCGGGCGGTAATCGAACAGTTATTGGCCGCAGGCGTCAGGCCACAGCAGGCAAGAGCACGGCCCCGGCGAAAGGGAAAACTGGCAGGCAAGACGATTGTTGTCACCGGCACATTAGAGAAATTCACACGCCAGCAAATAGAGCAGGCTATCAGGCAGGCAGGGGCGAAAGCATCATCGAGTGTGAGTAAGAGAACCGATTACGTGTTAGCCGGAGAAAATCCGGGAAGCAAACTCGACAAAGCGAGAAAACTTGGAGTTGAAGTGATAAACGAAAAAGAGTTTTTGGAGTTACTGTGAATCAGGACGAAAGACTGATGCGGTCCGCTTTGAAATTGGCGAGGCGGGGTATCGGCTCGGTAGAGCCGAATCCTGCGGTCGGGGCGATTATCGTCAAGGCCAATCAGGTTATCGGCAGAGGCCGGCATAAGAAATTCGGCGGCCCCCACGCTGAAATAAACGCGCTCGAAGACTGCAAGACCTTAGGAGTCAATCCCCGCGGCGCTGCAATGTACGTTACCCTTGAGCCGTGCTCTCACGAGGGTAAGACCGGCCCCTGCACGCAGGCCATAATCGAAGCCGGGCTGGCAAAGGTTATTGTCGCAACGACAGACCCGTCGGAGCACGCCAAAGGTAAAGGCATCGAGCAGTTGGGTAATGCGGGAATCGAAGTACAGACTGGCATCTGTGAGAAGCAAGCGCGCCTACTTAACGCGCCTTTTATCAAATTTGCGGCTACCGGAAAGTGCTGGGTGACATTGAAGTGGGCGCAGAGCATCGACGGCAAGGTCGCCACAACCGAGCCGCAGCCGTCGGGGAGCGGCTGGATTTCCGGCAAACAAAGCAGAAAAGATGTGCACAAGTTACGCCGGCGTGCACAGGCGATATTGGTTGGCGTTAATACCGTAATCGCGGATGACCCATTACTAATGGCCAGACCGAGTAAAGGTAAAAAAGCCACAAGAATTGTATTAGACAACCACCTGAGGATTCCGCCGAATTGCAAGCTGATTAAGACCGCCAAGAAAAGCCCCGTGCTGATCTGCACCAGAGAAGACTCAATCCGGGCGAATTCGGAACTTGCAGAAAAGATTATCAAAAGGGGGGCCGAGGTGCTTGCTTATTCGGATATGGAAGGCCGGTTCAACCTGCAATTTTTACTCGATGAATTGAGTAAGCGCGGCATCGGTCATCTGCTTGTCGAAGGCGGGCCGAGGGTGCTGACATCATTCTTAAAAGAGCAACTTGCCGATGAGATTGTCGTTTATATCGCACCGAAGATATTAGGGGCGCAGGGCAGTGTCGATATAACCGCCCCTATGGCCGAATTAACACAGACTGTCGGTTTGCATTACGTGGATATTGAACGCTTCGGAGATGATGTTCGCCTGACGGGTCTGACCGGAAGGGCGCTCAGTGAAATTTCGGTCTCACTCTGAAAAATAGATATAAGGATTCCTTCACGTTACTAAAGGACAGGTTTATTAACAGTAACATAACACGGTTTGTCATTCTGAGCGGAACGAAGTGGAGCGAAGAATCTCATGCTCCTTATAATGTGATTATTCTTCTCTAAGGCCAGATGCTTCGCGTTGCTCAGCATGACGGATTTAAATCGGTCAGTTTAAGTTATTTAATTTGGGATTGTAGTGAATGGATAAAAGAGAGGTGGTCAAATTAGCGATTGAGGGACGCAGGGTCCCGTACGTTCCGTGGCAGTGTAATTTTACTTTTGAAGCAGCGGAGAAGCTGCGGAATCATTTTGGCCGGGACGATTTGGACCGGGTGATAGACAATCATTTCGTCAAGTTAGGCATGAATATGGGCATTTTTACCGCTCTCGGTAACGACCGTTTCCGTGATTTCTTCGGGGCGGTGTGGGACCGCAGCGTTGACAAGGATATAGGCATTGTCGAGAAGTATGTCTTGCTGGAGCCAACCCTGGCCGGATATGAATTTCCCGACCCCTTGGACAAACGTTTCTTTGAGAATATCCCTGAGCTGCTGTCTGAATACGGGGATTGTTTCCGGGTCTTTAAGATTGGATTTTCGCTATACGAGCGGGCCTGGGCGATGCGGGGGATGGAGAATTTGATGATGGATTTTTTGGACCATCCGGTATTTGTGCACGAGCTTTTGCAACGAATAGCCGACTATAATATCGCCCAGATTACCGAAGCCCTGAAGTACGATATAGACGCCGTCTATTTCGGCGATGACTGGGGCCAGCAGAGGGGCCTGCAGATGGGGCCTCGCCTATGGGCGGAGTTTATCCGGCCGGAGTTGAAGCGGATGTACTCGGTGGTTCGGGAGGCGGGCAAGTATGTTACTATCCATTCGTGTGGGAAGGTGGATGAGCTTTTTGATGATTTGATTGAGATAGGGCTTAATTGCTTTAATCCGTTTCAGCCGGAGGTTATGGACGTCTTTGACCTTATGAAAAGGTACAAGGGACGGCTTGCATTTCACGGCGGCCTGTCCACCCAGCGTACCCTGCCCTACGGCTCGGTCGAAGATGTTAAGAGCGCAACAACAAAATTGCTGAAAGCAGGCAAAGACGGCGGCTATATCTTCGCACCCGCCCACGCCGTCGAGGGCGATGTACCATTAGAAAATATGTTAGCCTTTATAGATGTCCTCCACTCCCAGAGCGGTTACAAGATGCGATAATTCTTCTGCTTGTGCAAATGGTTTCTTGGTTTATTGAATGGGGAGCAGATATAGCATACATCGGATATCGTTTAGAAAAGGATATAGTATGACAAAACAAAAAAATAAATGGTACAAAGAGAAAACTGCCGAAAAATGGGAGGAATTACACGCTCTATATAAAGATTTAGGATTTTCAAAACCATCCAATAAGAACACACTTTGGATTTTTAGAGCACAAAAGTGGCACAAAAATTCTCCACTTCTTGAAACAAAACTCGAAGAAGCTTTTGAAAGGTTTAAGCCTGATAAGGCAAAAAAGAATGGTAATCATTATTCGCGAAGCTCTGTAGAAAAAGCGCTAATACAAGAGTTCCAACGCAAAGCAGCCCTGTATATTGAACATCCACCTGAGCAAGACGATATATTGGGATGGCTGGCGCTGATGCAACATCATGGTGCTCCTACACGACTTCTTGATTTTACATATTCTTTTTTCGTCGCTGCTTTTTTCGCTATAAATGAACTTGATTGTAATAAAGAAAAAGCTGAAGTATGGGCGATAAATGCAAAAAAATTCTCTTTTAGTGTCGATGAGCTCAAAAACAAATTAACAAAAAAACAACAACTAAAGATTTTTGATAAGCTTCTTTCAGAGAAAATAGGCGAAATAGCGAATCGAAAAAATGTTGCCAAAGGTCTTAAAGAAAAATTGAAGGATAATGCTTTCATATGGCGTCTTATAAATATGGAAAAGCCGCCCTGTCTGGTTTATCCCGTAACTCCCTTTAAGTTAAATAAAAGACTGACAGTTCAACAAGGTACATTTCTTATAACAGGTAACATAGAAAAATCATTTGAGGAAAATCTTAGAAAAGCGAAGGAAATTTTTGGCTCCGATCCAAAACAAAAAGAAAGTTTGTATAGAATTGTACTGGATTTTAAAAACGGTATAAAGAAAAGAAACGATATCTTGCGCCAGCTTCACTCGATGAATATAAGCAGTGCTGCACTTTTCCCAGACTTGGATGGATTTGCCAAATCACTTTGGGGGTACTTGGCATTTCCAGAAAGGTTGGGTATCTCGATAGAAGACAAAGAAAATATCTGAAACAGCGGCAAAACTATTCGTTGCACGATACACACTATACGCTATCTTGTGTTAGAAACGGTAGATTTCTCGTCTATGACCAATTTTAAATATATCAACCAAAGAATTTTTATCTTCTGTAGAATAGACTATTCTATAATCGCCCTGTCGAATGCGATATTGCTCCTTTCCTGAGAGTTTCTGTGAGCCGCCCCCACTCTTGTCTTCGACAAGAAGACATGGGGGTGGATTGTCGGCAAGTGATTGAATGCGTTTGATGATTCTTCGCAGGTCTTTCTTTGGGAGGGCTTCCAGTTCTTTTGCAGCGGATTTTTTGATAATTATTCTATATTTTGTCATTTTTCCTGAGCTTCTTCAAAACATCCTCAAACGGCAGGCTTGGCTCTTTTTTGCGCTGCTCGATAGCCGACAGGTCAATAGAATCCTCCGCTAAAGAAAGTTTAATCGCATCCTGAACCAGCTCCGACATAGAGTGTTCTGTTTCCGCCGCTTTTATGCGTAATGCGTGATGCAAATCAGAATCCAGATAAATGGTAGTTCTTTTTGTATTAGCCTTCATATTATCACCTCGTTAATGGTATCATAACATTATAACGTCTTGATGTCAAGATGTCGTTAATATATTTTTCTGGATTTGTGATTTTATACCGGTCGGTTGAAGTGTAGTGATATTTAAACGCTGGGATTATGCCCAAAAGCGGTATTTTTTCCTTGATTCGCAGCATAAAAAGGTGTACAATTATATTGTTTTTAGCGGCCTTCGGAGCGCTGAAAGGAGAAGGGAGTGCAAATCCTTTTAGTGGGCTTTTTTATAGGTCCTGCAACGGCATCAACCTGACATTAGGTTCGCTATAAATATTCACAGGAGGTATGAATCTTCGGTTTTTATCGGTTGTTATGGATAAAGATTACCAAATTAACGGTAGCCCATATTCGTTTTTTGGGTTAACTCAGTGAAGGCTTAAACCGATATATTAACGGAAATTGCGTGGCATTAAAACGAGGATTGAATATCCGTCTAAAGGATTTTATTCTCATTTTTCTGTCCGGAGGTGCGAAAGGGGATATAAAATGAAAAGATTTCTGAATATTTCGGTTGTTTTACTGGTGTTTGGTTTGTTGGTTTCTTCCGGCTGCGAGAGCGGGCAGGGTCTTTTTGGGGCCAAGGAGGAGGAACCGGAACTCCAGCAGGCTGAAAAGTTTTTTTGGGCCAGTGACTACGAACCTATAACTATAGCTCCAATACAAACGGTGCCACCTTCCGTAAAGGGACCTGTTGTTGAGTCAACAAAGCTGGTAGCTATCGATGGGGTCGGCTCGACAGTAGTCTCAAGGACCTATCCCTGGACAGAATGCGGGATTATTCAACTGGACAAGACTGTGCCGAAGGAAGTTGAGCTAAACAGAACGTTCGATTACTTCATCAAGGTAACAAATCTAACGGACGTGAAGCTGACCGATATTCTGATAACCGAAGAGCTTTCAGATAATTTCAGTTTCACAAGCGCAAGTCCGGCAGCGAGAGAAGACCTGAACAAACTTGTGTGGGACATACAGTCGCTTGGACCAAAAGCGAGCAAGCTAATTACGGTTTCCGGCGTGGCTACGCAGAGCGAACCCCTTGAACACCGCACAAATGTTATTACTCCCATCATTCCGGCCCTTGCCGCCATAAGGGTTGTCCAGCCCAGGCTGGAGCTGACGAAGACCGCGCCGGTTGAGGCGTTGCTGTGTGAGCCGATCCCGGTGGTATTCGTGGTGGCCAATTCAGGAACAGGGTCCGCTCGAAACGTTAAAATCGTAGAAACACTCCCTGCAGGGCTGCTGACGGTCGATGGCAATAGCAAATTAGTATTTGATGTGGGCACACTGACGGAAGGTCAGTCGCAGCAATTCTCGGCTGAACTGCGGGCCACTAAGACAGGCAGCTATATCAGCAAGGCAGTGGCCAGCTCGCCTACCGGTCTGAGTGCCGAATCGGCAGAAACCACAACGGTTGTAGATATGCCTGTGCTGACAATCACCAATAACGGTCCTCAACAGGAATACCTTGGTCGACCATTAACCTATGAAATAATAGTTGCCAACAATTCAACAACACCGGCGAAAAATACAGTTATAGAGGATAATATCCCAGAAGGAGTAACCTCAACAGAAGCAAGTGCAGGTGCAAAACTTGCCGGTTCAAAATTAATCTGGGAGCTCGGTACTCTTGCCCCTAACACTTTCAAAAAGGTACGTGTGTCCTATTTGCCAACTGAAGCGGGCACGCTGACCAATAGAGCAATTGCAACTGCATATTGTTCAGAGGCTGTGACTGCTTCGGTAAAGACCCTGATAGCCGGTATTTCTGCGTTAGCGCTGGAGGTCGTTGACGTCGATGACCCGGTTAAAGTCGGCGCCCGCACGACTTATGTAATCAGTGTGACGAACCAAGGCTCTGCTGCTGCCACAAACATTCGTATTGCTTGTATTTTGGAAGATAATGTTCAATACGTTTCGTCAGCCGGCGCAACCGCCGCTTCCGCAGAGGAGCGGAGGGTGAATTTCTTCCCGTTAAGCAGTCTTGCACCGAAGGCCAGAGCAGCCTGGCGTGTGGTCGTCAGGGCCATAAAGTCGGGAGATGTACGCTTCAAAGTCGTCATGAACGTTGACCAGCTTACACGTCCTGTTGAAGAAACAGAATCTACACATCTGTACGAGTAGTTATGTTGATATGATATAGAAACAACATGGGTTAAAGCTCATACTACCTGCTATAAAAGCAGGAACCCGCTTGGTTCATATTTAGGTTCTACGTTTCCTTATACCACCCCTGGATTCAGAATTGGTTTTTTTTCTTGATTACTGGAAAAAAGGTGGTTAGATAAATGTCGTATAATATACCTGTCAGCCAATAACAGTTTTTGGGAGGTTTAAGATGCGAGTGATAGAACTTTTGGACAAGTCGGCGGTTCGTTACGAGGTAACTGAACACCCGCCAGCCTTTACGGCGCAGCAGATGGCGGCAGTAGAGCACGAGCCGGGCAAATACGTAGCCAAACCGGTGATAGTCAAAGCCGACGGAAAATACATGATGTGTGTGCTTTCAGCGTGTTACAAGATTGACCTGGGGGCGTTGAAAAATCAACTGGGCGCTAAATCGGTTGAATTAGCCCAGGAAAAGGAAATCGGCAAGATATTCGACGATTGTGAGCTGGGAGCTGAGCCGCCGTTCGGCAACCTGTACGATTTGCCCACTATTATGGACAAGGCTCTTGAGGAGGACGACCATATCACGTTCCAGGCCGGCACGCATGAAAAAGCGATACGGATGAGCATGAATGATTACAAAAAACTGGTTGAGCCTAAGGTGCTTG
>JABAOH010003842.1_pt2 | contig 20392 bp, 22 predicted proteins | sample 7062181 | NCBI WGS metagenome assembly JABAOH01 (sample SAMN14538630, study PRJNA623070) | marine sediment metagenome | biome: marine biome [ENVO:00000428]; feature: marine pelagic biome [ENVO:01000023]; material: deep marine sediment [ENVO:00002113]; isolation source: pool of 5 deep marine... | reverse complement strand
CCAGTATTGACTTTGTTAACGAACTCAATAACCTTGTCCTTATTAGACAAAAAGAACAACCAAGCTGGACCACCAGGAAAATCTGGCTTCTCCTTCAATCGACCATTAAATTTTCCACCAAGAGTCTTTAGCTGATTCTTGAAAGTCTTAGTAGCATCACCAAATACAACAAAAGATTTGTCACTGTAGACAGCGACGTGTAGAACCGGGTTATCAACAGTTACCAGCTTAGACTCTTCCTCATCCATATCCTCGTTATCGATCAAAGTAGCAATATTCATTTTGTTTCCATCAAATATAATGAAAATGTTATCAATTTTTATATCACCATTTATGAGTCCAGAGGATAGTTATGGTTTCTAATATTGAAGTTTTTCATTGCTCGTTTGTCTTCGGGAATTACTGTTTCCGTCTTAACAATAAAGAACGATTTGTCACTAGTTTCTACTTTGATCATAGTTGGTAGGGATCGTAGTATCTTTCTAATATCATCCAGTGTTTCTATCTTAATATCATTAATTTTATCGATAAGTTGCCCCGGCCTGAGGACTTGAGTTTTGTATGTTGTTGTGTCTGGAAAGATTTGACAAATAACCACACGATTCTTATATCGGTTATCTGGATTTTTAGCATACATAAATAGGTTATCGAAGGTATCAATATGAGACATCTCTAGATTAGCACAGCAAATACCAGCAAAGATCTCATAATCAATAGGGTTGATCCGTGGATAACATCGATCTAATCTGTTGGATTCCTTATATTGATGCTTAGCCTCCAAACCGTATCTACTCTTATCTCTATATATCTCCATAGTTATCTTAGCGCCAATAGGTATCATATCAACTATTTCCGAGAAACTCATCTTTCTATCTGACAGTTTAACGTATCTACCTTCAGCATCTCTTCTACCCACATCAGCATCACCAAATCTATCAAAATAACACGATATAACCCCAGTAGATAAGACACAAGTGGAATCTGGGTCGTGATTACACAATTTAAAGGCATCAGCCGAGGCCCAAAAAGTATCTTCATATTCCAATTTCTTAATAATATCCCCTGGTTCTAATGAATCAACACAAGAATCAGGATAAACTTGTTTGACATAAATACCGCGATTCTTCTCATCACCTGTTTTTAATTTCATTAGTTCATAATTGGTCTTATTCCATTCTAAAGCCAAAGTAGGTATTTTGACTACAGTATTTTTAATCAAATCACAATAAATACTTAAGAAAGTTCTTGAGGGAATGGCATAGCCCACATTTTGTGCAAATAGATAACCCGCAGCATTGATACCCACCACCTCTCCCTTATTATTTAGCAGAGGACCACCGCTGTTACCTGGGTTAATAGCTGCTGTGATTTGAATATAAGTAGGAGACCTATGTTTGGCATCTTCAATATCACCAAAGTTATCACAACTCTTCGATTCAAACCCAGCCACAATACCGGTAGTATATTTGATATTTCCTTGCCCCAAAGGATATCCGATAGTCATGACATCATCAGTCTGTTTTAGAGTCATGTTATCACCAAAAATCATATTAAATATATGAATATCTTTAACCCCTCTGGTTAACAATGCGATATCGTCATGATGTATCTTACACAGAGCCAAATCCTTCTCTCGACAAATACCGATTAATTCTAACGATATGTCCCTCTTACCTAACTTAGGTATTCTGCCAGTAATAGATATGGCGTTAGAAACTACGTGAGCATTAGTGGCTACATAACCACGTTCGATATCAATGATAAAACCTGACCCTGAAATCTTCTCGTCATCGGGATCTCCATAGGGTCTGGCTGGTTTATATTCAGCTCTAATTACATGTATTTGAAGCACACTATTTTGCCAACGATCCCCGTGCAAATTCCAATCCATTCTTTAAAATAATTATAGTAGCCTCTATAATTATTTTCATATGTTACTTATTGAAAACAACAAAATCTTCTACCCGGTTTCTCAGGTTCATACAATTTATCTAGATGTAATACGTTTCTCATGTCGGATTTTAATAATATAGACGGGATGGGAATATCCCTCTTAAAATTATCTACAATTATATTATGAAAATCCTCCACAGCAATATAAAATATACGATTAATCATACTAGGTGAATAGTTTTGATTAGAAGCCACAATATATGATTTACAGTTCCATTCCTTGGCTCTCTCCGTTATTTCAGCTGGGCTAACTTCGTGACCCGGCAGATCTGATTTGGTACCAATTAACACTGGTATTGGTATTCCCTTATATTTATTATACTTGTCCAATTCATTCTTCCACTTAACCAAATTATCCCATGACTCTCTTCTAGTCATATCAAATACCATTAAAGCGATATAACTATCCCTAATGTATGAAGCAACTATACTGAAGAACCTCTCTAAACCAGCAGTATCCCAAACCTGAACTTTGATCGATTGGTCCTTACCTATTAGTTTTAGATTCTTAGATACAAAAGATACGCCGATAGTACTTTGAGTGTCGGGATCAAAATATCCCTGATTAAAGACTGTGGCTAAAGTAGTCTTACCCACTCCTTGGTCTCCTAATACAACACATTTAACTGAATATGGATTGGTAAAATCTGGTTCAGAACCAAATACATTAAGTTCCATTTTATGTTTGTTTAATAATATAAAATTGATTCTATAATTTTATCGTTGTGGGTGGTTAATATTTTGCAATAATGGATAAACAAGATGATAATGAACCTCAAGCCGTGGAAATAAAACCACATCAAGTAGAACACTTTCAAAGAATAGTCGATATATTGAGTAGAGAATATTCATGTATCGATGTTTCACCATTTGGTGCCGGTAAGACACATATTATGTTTGCCGTAGCTGCTACATTTGGTCTTAATATGGGAATTGTAGCTCCTAAAAGTACTATTAACAATTGGAAGAAATGGGCCAAGATCTATGGTATTAACATCGTGTTTATCATGACATATCAGAAGCTAAGAGGTCAGGAATGTTATGATCTGAGACATGGGTTGCTAACCAGAGTTGAGGGTGAGTATCAAACTACTGATCTGTTTGACCAATGTGTGAAGTCTAATCTTTTGTTGGTCTTTGATGAGTTTCATAACTTGAAGAATGACAATACTCAGTTGGCTTCAGCTCATGCTTTGGTCAAAGGATTGGTTAGGTTGGTTCGGGCTGGTCATACTGCACGGATTGCCTTACTGTCTGCCACACCTTGCGAAACGCGAGAGAGTGTCACTTCAGTTCTCAAGATGGCAGGTATTATATTGTCTGATAAGCTTCACGAATACAATAAGAGCTCCAAAGAATACATTTTAGTGGGAATACAAGAAGCTATAGATAAGTGTAGACGATATGATCCCGATGAGACACTAGCTATTACCTGTCGACCAGTCAACAAAGCTTCATCTAAAACCATTTGTTATGAATTGTATTCAAGAATCTTGAAGAAGTATATCGTATCCAGTATGCCTCCACCACCAATCGATGCTGAGAAGATTTCCAGGAACTATTACATATTAATGCCAGATAATGATGTTGATAGGCTCAAAAATGGACTGTTGTTATTCAAAAGTGCTACCAATTACAGACATGAAACACAGGAAGTTGATCTATCCGGAACTAACTGGGGTGATGTTACAACATCTCGTATGGAGATCGATTCGGCGAAGATCGACAGTGTATGTCGTCTAGCTATGAACGATTTACATGAGAATGAAAACTGTAAGGTAATCATCTATTGTAATTACACTCGAGATACCGAACGAGCTTATCATTTACTAGGCAGATATAGTCCTTTGATTTTGACCGGTTCAGCAACGGAGAAACAAAGAATCGATATTATTGGTAAGTTTCAGGAGGATAGTAATACTTATCGTGTGATGATTGCTACGCTCAAAGTAGGTGGTGTAGGTATTGATTTGGATGACAAATATGGCACAAGACCTAGAATTATGTATATATTACCATCATATTTCTTCACCGACCAACTCCAATCCACTGGTCGAATTCATCGTATTGGTACTGAATCAACTGCCACTGTTTATTTTGTATATAGTCGAGCCTTTCCCTATGAGACGGGTATTTTAAACTCCATGGCTAATAAGTCTCAAGTTGTCCGCAATATGGTAACTAAGGAACATAGTACTATTAAGTTGCCGGGGGAATATGAAGAGTTAGTTGAATTGAACCCGGAGGAAATTAGAACGGGAGTAACTATCAATATGGATCAATCAAATCTTCTCGATATTATATATGAAAAGCCAGTTGACCCTACATGTTTCACACCATCTGATAAACCTAATAAGGACCTAACCCCGGCTATCCCAAAGTTTAACACTATTGATTTTAAGCTGGTCAGAGAGAAATTATATGTTCTGAAAAATAGGATTGAGAGATCACCTTTAGAGGACGACAAATATCAAGCCTACCTGTATTTCATCGATTTTGTAGACAGTGCTTTTTATAACGAGGATGAACCTAATGGACCTAATGGGTTGGCTGAGATTGTTAGAAAGACATGCGATCTAATTTATGACAATATCAAAATTAGATTAGGTCGTGACGATATTTATAAGGCTGAAGTGTGTAATAATGAAGTTGATCTGGTTAACTATGTAGAAACTTTCTTAATTTAAAAGTAAAAAATAAAATAATCATCATATGATGATTATTTCATATCATTTCATATTAATCATAACTAATATCCTGACAACAATAACATGGTCTTTCGCTATCAAAACAATCACCGCATATATTCCACACAGAATCAACTATTTTGTGTGTTAGCTTAGTATCATTTAGTATATCATTGATCTTCTTAAATAATAGTAAAGATTCAACATATTTTCTTTCCTTTTCCAAAAAATTGTTAACTGATATATCCTGTTCCGATTTGTCGGTTATTTTATCCCCCATTTTATAAATAGAAATTCTATTTATAACTATATATTTGAATAAGAATTAAGTAAATTGATTATAATATGTTTTTGTGGTTTTTCGATATAGATATTATTTAACCATCTGAAAGTTTTATCAGTAGGCCTAGCTCCTTTATCCAACAAATATCTAACAGTTTCAACATGATCATTGACAGCGGCAAAATTTAAAACACATCCATCTTCAGTATGAATATCAGCTCCGTTATCCACTAACAACTTAATCACATCCAACCTACCCCAAACAGCAGCCAATCTCAACGCTGCTTCCGGACCACTGTGATCTCTTACATGAATATCTACCTTGTGTTTTATCAACAGATCTACTATAGCTGCATTACCATTACTGGAAGCTGTTATGATAGAGTAGCCTTGACGACAATTGATATCAGCACCCATACGAATGGCCATTCTGACCTTCATAATATTTGGGTCATTAATTCCATCGATTAATAGCGTTTCAGGTGACATTTTACCATATTTGTTACAAATGTAGAAATAGTATTTACCATAATTGTCATTATTAATCTGAGTTCTAATATCAGATAATTCAATATCATACCTATCTTGGAATCTGTTCAACCAAAATATATCGTTAGGTTTTATATAAAATGGTTTGGCCATAATGGCACTAAATAACGTCTCATCATCAAGTTTATACAGTATCGATCTAATTAAATCGTTTGGTAATTCACGTATCATTTAAGATAAAACTAAGGGAATGATAAAAGCATCAGTTTTGTATATCTTAGGACATTAGCAGAGTTATCTTTGGGTTTGGTATGTTGAACTAAACCTGGTGGATGTTCTGGTGGGCTGTATATGGCGTACAATTTTAACGGTTTATCAACCGAAGTATTAACGATACGATGCGGTGTTTCTGCTGGAATATTTAATGATATACCGTCATGCACTTTATATTCAAGATTATCGATATAGGCCACCCCCTCACCACCCTCGAATCTGATGAACTGAGTTATAGCGTGATGAATCTCCATTGGAATATCTTCTTTGGGCGGTATGGACATCAAAACAACTTGATTTTGATCTGTGGTATTTATAACACGTCTGTAATCGGTGTTATCTAATGTTTCTTTTTCGATATCAACATATAACATTGTTTTATGATATGGAATAAAAATGATTCGTCTTTCTCATATTATTATCATAACAATAACATGACGGACAAAGTATTAGCAGAAGTATGTGGTAAAGTATCTTATATCAATCATAAGAATAAGAAGTTTTTCACTTTACATGCAGAAAAGATGGATAAAAAGTTTCGATGTATTTTGAATTACGAAAATGTATTTTGTCCTCTGAGAGAAGGTGATGCAGTTTTTGCCGTGGCTGAATATTATGTAGATAATCGGTACGGAGATACACTAAGTATTATCCAACCACCTTTTGTTTACCCCGGTGAGGACAAAAATACCCTGATCAAAAGTTTCACCACAGCGTTAAGAGGTACAGGATTTGGCACTATGAAATCTGAATCCCTATATAACTTACTAAATAATAGATATAACACTATTACCGAAGCAAGTAAAGAAATGGATAAATTGGCTAGTTATTTCAATTATGAGAATGGTAACGATATGAGTCTATTGTCTCCTTTCCTCATAGTATTAAAGGAAAAACAGATGCTAAAACTACTCCAATGGTGGTATAAAAATCGCAACCTCCGACGTCTGTACCTCTTGGGTTTAAATAATCGAGATATTAAAGGTACTAAACAATCACCAGAAAAGATTTATGAAACATGTCTCGACAACCCATATACTCTATATAACCTCGATATTAGCAAATGCGACTCCATCATGTTAAGAATTGGCAAACCTATCGATCAAACCATGAGAAAATGTGCTATTATCTCTCGCACTATCAATAAATACATGGATGAAAAGGGTTGGTCGGGTATTCCCACCAATATCCTTAAATCATTACATCCTGATGTGGCACAATACATCAATACTCTCAAAGAAGTTTTTAAAGTCAAGACCGAACTTCACACAGTATATCTACCATATGCTCATGAAGTAGAGACTGGCATTTGTGATTTGGTTAAAGATTTGCTGGATAGTCCCACCTTATCCAATAGTATCCGGCCATCAGAGATTGTATTCACTAGGAATGATTTGAGTGATGCACAAATCCGAGCCGTAGAAAATGCTTTATCAGATAACATTTCCATCATTACTGGGTATGCAGGTACGGGGAAGACGACCGTCATAAAAGAACTTGTATATAATCTCCATTCTAAAGGAATCAAATACAAAGTCGTTTCATTTACAGGCAAAGCTGTAGCTAGGATTCGTGAAGTCATTGAGCAAAAAGAACCCATGACCATGCACATGTCCCTAACCCTGAACACCAAGAAGAACAATGAGTTTGAACATCTGATTATCGATGAGGCTTCTATGGTCACATCCGGGCTGTTTTATGAGTTTATGAGTAAATTTGGTCACGATTATCGTATTACTTTGGTTGGTGACCCTAATCAACTCCAACCTATTTCATGGGGTAATTTCTTTGATCAGTTAATTAGATCCGGCATTGTTCCCACATATAAACTAACTAGATCTTACCGAACAAATGACAGTTCCGACAATGGCATTCTGATCAATGCTAACAAGATAGTAGAGTGCGGCGAACCTGATTATAACGGACCGTTATTTGATTTTGAAGAGACAGGGAATTTTTCTATTATTGATGGTGATATATCAACCGTGGGGGAACTGATTAAGATTTTACAGGATTCTGGGGTAAATAGCTCATCAATCACAGTCATATCCCCATATAATCGGGACCTAAAACATATCAATACCAATTGTCAGGATATTTTCAACGGTGTTAATCGAGGTGTAACTGATGGTAATGGTAATTTGTGGAAAATTAATGATCGAGTTATGATGACAGAGAATAATTATAGTGTCAATCTGATGAATGGCGATGAAGGGGTGATTACTGATCTAACACAGAGTGAAATCCAAGTGACTTTTAAAGATGGTACGATCAAAGTGTTTAAGTTATCGGATAGCTCGGATGATATTGATAATGATGATGAAACCATCAACAACACTAAGGATTTAACAACCAGTAGTTTAATTACATCCTATGGAGTGACAGTCCACAGATATCAGGGATCAGAATGTGATTTTGTTATCCTTTATATTCCTGAATCCAAACCTAACAAATTCCTAAATCGCAATCTATTATATACTGGAATTACTCGAGCTAAAAAGGCCATTTGGATGGTGGGACATTATGATACCATGGTTAGAGCAGCTACGACATCGCCAGCCTATCGTTGCGACAACCTGTCACAAAGGTTGAAAAATATGATGGTAATTAACATGGATTAATTATTTTAAATGATCCCAAACACCCTTTTGGGCATGGGTACTGTTTAGGTTTAGCTCTGTTAATGAATTTGGGTAAATAAATAAAATAATTATCATATGATAATTATTTTCTTGATTTCTTTAATTTTATCGAGTCTTTCAATAACACAGACAATGAATCATCCGTCTCGTCCACAAAACTATCTGATCTAAAATTAATAGTTATAGATTGGCTATTGTTATTTATATTTTCGAAACATTCCTTACTGAAAGGATAAATATCTTCACATTCTTCCTCATTGTTAATTAGTATAGTATATGATCCTGGTATATTGAGTTGAGAAAACATATTGTCAATAATATCGAACACCAACTTTCTAATGTCAGTATTTTTATGATAAGTTAAATCAGAGCTAGCGTCAATATGTTCATATTTCCAAGCCTCTTCGTTATATTGATCTATAGTTACATTTATTAATATAGTTTTATATGCATGAGATTTATAGTAATTTTTATAATCTGGTCCATATTTAGAAATGTTATCACGATTAAAATTTTCTGGGAAATCTATCAGTAACTTATTCATCCAGTATTTTTGATTATTGCATATAATTCTGTTAAATCTTGAACTGGCATTGCATAACTTTAGAACTTGTGGTATATCCATTACTAAAGCCGTATAAATAATAACATCATCTGGTAAACTATTCATTTATTTTATATAAATGAAAAAAAATATTTTTTTTCATTTATATAAATGAAAAATATTGATCGGAAATTAGCTGTATATATGGCTTTGAATATGGATGTTCCTGAAATTGTCTCAATGAATAAAAACAAGTTAACTTGGACAGAAATAGAAAATGAATCGGAAGCCGTTCAGCGCGGCGAGTTTGTCATACCTGAAGAACAATTTAGAAATCAAGATTATACTGAATCTGAAATGATTGAAAATGCCTATGATCTATTGTATCCAAAAGACTATTCAGATTATTCAGTCCCAGTGGGAACAATTGTTTATCATGGTGGAATTACTTTGGATGAGGCAAGAAAGAAACCACATTATGTCTTTTTCGTTTCGACTGAAAGAGAGGACGCTGAAAAATATGGACCAATCACTGAATATCGCGTCGTCAAAAACTATCCCTTTTATACTATTATGTATGATCAACTAGCAGCTAATTATGGTTTTGATGTTGATATAAGTCAATTTAAAACCGTCGAGGAATTCGATGACTATATATCTTTCAGTGATGAAACTGTGAAAGAAGCAGAATATGCAGCTCATCGTATATTGGATATAAGATCTAAAGAAGATGAGGATCCACTTGTAATTGGATCATGGCAAGATAACGAATTTGGATTTTTCCCTACTGCGTATGATGCATTAGAACCATTATAAGAGAAAATAAATAAAATAATTATCATATGATAATTATTCTTATGTTGAGAACACTACTTACCAAAAAAATGGCGATATCGAGATGAATAATAATCAGTGTGCATTTGATTACTCCTCTCCACCATAACGGTATCACTATCCACACTATAATAGACCTTCTTAATACCATACTCCTGAATCATGTCCAAACAGTGACGACAAGGCTTAGAATTACCCAAAGCATCCTTACTCGACCTAACCACAATCAGAACGCACTTCCTCATTCGCCTTCGTATATCACGATGATTCAGACCCTTCCTCACCCATGAAGCCCTCTGAATGGCGTTCTCCTCGGCATGATTCTTGTAATCATTATATCCCGTGCTTATGATCTCATTTCCCTTGATCAAAATAGCCCCATGATGCATCTTCTCCAAACTCTTCTGAGCCACATCTCGTGCTAATTCACAATAATCCATATAAAATTGATATTTATTCTTTTATATGAATGAAATTAAAAATCAATCTTTCCTAGCGATGGATCACAGTGCCGCTGGTATGAAGCAAAAAGCTGTCAACAATTTCAAATGGAAGCTGTTGTCGGATGAAACAAAACGTATTTTAGACCAGATCGATGTGGCAGCCGAAAACGGGGAATTCAGAATGTGGTTCGGACCAATGGATTTGATTGTTCAAGATGAATTGAAGGAATTGAAATATTCCTTAGATTGTAAAGATGGAAATATTTTAGTATCTTGGGATTAAATATTTTTCATAATATCAAAAAATGTCTCATCGTGATTGTAGTTGTGATCCCACGGATACTGAAGATGTATCTACCGATTATGTTATTACTTCGAGTTGTGTTACTTCCAGTCGTACTAATACCAGATGTGATAGCCGTGATACTAATTGTGACAGCTTTGATAGTCATTGTGAGAGCGGTGAATCTTATCTTGACAGACCGGAAGGTGTATGGAATATAGTTCTGCAATATGATAACAGTGATAATGGAACGACGGTCGAAGATCAGCCAATTCAACTGCTATTAAATCCTGGCGGTACATTGGTCATCACCTCGTCTGATGATTACACTAACAACCCCTTCCCTGTACTCCTAACCACAGTTACTGGAGTTTGGAAGAAATGTGGTGACAAGCATATTAGACTAGAGGGTGCTGCCATTGGTTACAACCCGGGAGATGGTTCTCCTAAATATTACTATAAAATTCGCATGAGTCTCAAACTGAACCACCACGGTACTAAGACCAGACTTGATGGCAGTGCTAAAGCCTATGAACTATGCGATCCATCTATGTGCACTCCAGCCTGCCATATCGATCCTGTCTGCTTCTACGGATGTGGATATAAGATACTTAATGTCTGTTAATTACGTTACACTTAAAAAATAATTACATTCTGTAATTATTTTAATATATATTACACATTGATGTATCTCTTTGACCTCCGATACTCAAAAATAACTATGCTGATAACCATGATAACAGTTAGACTAACAAAGGACAAAAACAAACCTAAAGCTGATATCCAATAATTCCTAACATCATCAATTACTACATTTTGAATGTCGGTAGTCCAATAATAACATATCAAACTAGTACCTACTTTAGGTAATTTCTCAATGGCTTCCGATCTCGAATATTCACATGAACCAGCGACATACCCATGGTCTATTATTGTCTGATTAACAAAATAATCAAATCTATACAATCCTTGCCAAAACATATCTGGTCTGCATTTTGTTTCAATAGCTGTGACATCGGTAACATTACATAGAGTTTCAACAGAATTAAAATAGTGATACGATATAGTAATAAACCCTACACCAGCTGCCAAAGAAGCAACAAGAAATACAATAACTATTAACCAAAGCAAATCGTTTTTACTGTAGCATATTTTCATACTCATTTACCTCGTATCGTAATGATAATTACCATATCAATAATCTAAAATTTACAAAATAAAACTTACAAAATAAAACTAAAAAAGATAATTTTGATAAATAGACGGTATTTTTAATAAGTAACTGCTTATTAAAAATCTCATTAAAATATGAAAAATATCAATCCTGATATACTATATTGGTGGTTTTAATTATTCGTCGGCTTCAATATCAAAAGGCAGATCAGTTTCTCCAAATGGAATAACACCAGCAAAGATAGAATCCTTTTCATTATCATACAACTTATCAACTCTGACAGTTACCACTTTATCATCAATCGGAACTAATAACTCCATACCTAATTTCAATACTGAGAAGGCGTTGATGATTGGGGGTAGTCCAGTCAGTAGTTTCTCCATATCATTGGTCAAAGCTGCTTTTGAACCATAATAAGTAAAATCTACTTTCTTTACTTCTGGCATAGTAACACATATTCTGACATATCCATGGCTATAAGTACCAAAATCTAACATCTGAGACACTAAGGGTGATACGTAAATCATATTTTCATTGTTATCATGGTTAGTACCTTCGATCCTCACATAACCTCTGTCTTGACGATGAGTTCTTAGTTCTAAAATGGGATTAGATACACTTGAGAATATTCTTTGATATAACTGTTGTGAAACTGTGACAACCGCTGCATAATATTGTTTCCCGTTAGTCGTTTTGATACCTAGGTTCTGAGCAGTACGAAACTCAAAGATCTGATTTCTGGGTATAGATAGGTTGGGATCTGTCACACAACCAATCAAATTATCTTTGTTTTTATTCAGTTTCTCCTTCTTATTTTTGCGTTTGTTTTGTAGTTTTCTCTCTTCTTTCTGTTTTTCCTTAATATCCTTGGCTGATTCTTCTTTAGAAAGCAGAGTATTAGCATAAGCGGTTATGGGTACCCTTCTACCCAGATCTTTCTCCATAACTTTATCTAGCAGTGTCATACATATCTCACGAGGTTTAGCATCAATATCGACATCAATACCCAAATCATCTAAATAGTCAACAACTACATCCTCTTCATCCTCAGATAAAGTCTTTAGCTGTCTAGTGATTAACATAGCACATAACTCCTTAGCGTTTCTCATTTGTTTTATCTATGATAAAATAAATAAAAATTAATTAACCATGATCGGTCTAAGTGTGGATATTTTCTTTTTGTGATCGGAAGAACGGATATCAACAGAAGTTACTGGTGTCTCAAATACTTTGTTTTTATCCAACGTTCTAACATCTTCGGACTCCATAACCTCGGGTTTAAACAACCATGTCATTAGCTGCTTTAATCTAATATCATCCGATCTCAAACTATGAATATTAAAGGCAGGGCGATAGGGTGGAATTTGTATTCCATTATATGGGTTATCATTGTTATATACCGTATCTCTGTCATCGATAATTAACGAATTATTTAAACTCATATATTTTGATAACCCCGGTTCGTTTTTAATCAGTTTCATTAACGGTTTGGTCAACAACCCATTATTCGTCCTTTCACATTCATCGTAAGAATAAACTACATGAGGCCTTTTGATATCCTTGAACAAAAAATCAACTATAGCGTCCACGTATTTTCTTTTGCCTGCCGACCAAACAATAACTACCTTGAAATAAGCGAAACATGATATCAAAAACTCTTTAACGTGAGGTCTGACAATACCCCACATAGTCGTTTTAACCCCAGTTCCCTTTTTAGTTACTACGTCATCCATAGTGATAACATACGATCTTTGCTTCAAATCCATTAAATCGGGATCATCCATAATCTTAAGTTCCTTCAGTGTTTCAAAATTATTGCAAGTATGAACCAAAGTTTCATCCAAATCTAGGACAATACATTTATCTGTAACCGCCCTTACAGGTAGTGATGTCATAGCATTTTTATATATGGCGTTCATTAAAAATTTTATTTAAGTTTTATTTTGTTTTTCACGATTTAAAAGTTAACCAAATATTATTAAAAGTAAAGATGTCGTGGATTACTAAAGAACATAAGATTCTATATTCAAAAGCTTTTGAAGCGTTATATGATGATATTAAATCAACCGCATCATCGGTGGTAGATAGTGGGAAAAATATCATATCCATAGGATATAACAATATCATGGGTTATAATAGTTCTGATAGTAGTTCTGATATTGATGATGATGAGATGACTGATGATATCATTGTTAAAGTAAATAAGAAAGGTCGTTATATATCGAAAATATGGTCGGTCAAGAACCAAAATAAAACCAAGATCAAACCCTCAGATGCCTTACCTGTAATTAGTCTTTATTTTGTTTATGATATCAAATACTATATAAATCAGGAGTTATTGGACAAGTATATTGATTGTGGTGATGATTATATCTATTTGATATTTAGGTATGATAATGATTATGGACCGGAATACTACATATCATAATATAACACGATATTGATCTTTTATATTATTATCATGATATGAATAAAAATGGATAGTCTATCTATAACCATAATTAAGGATATTATCGGTAGATTGAGCGAAGCAGAGTGTTGTGACATAATTAGAGAGTGTAAAAAACGTATTTTACTGTTAGCTGAAATCAAGAAAAACACCATGATCGATAAAATTAAAAGCATAATTGGTGAAGAATATAATCCGGAAAATATTCAAATGTATATGCTAAATAGTAGCCCCGTAATAAATCTAAAAATTAACGATACAGTATATCTAATCCAACCTAAGTCTGTAACATATAGGACTGCTCGAGAAAGCCGTCGACATGTCAGTTGGTTAAATACTAATAACGGCAACGGGGATAATAACAATGATGAATGGGTAGAATATCTATCCTATGGATCCATGTTTGATTACGACATGGGTCCTAATCCTAACGATATCAAACCTTTATCAAACCCCGTAGTTACGGTCGTACATAAACTATATGACTACATAGATGATCTTTATGAGTTATTTGATTCATAATTATATATTACGCTAAGTTAATATATGATATTCAGATATGATCATCAATGAATTTATGACATGCATCCAAATCCATCTCATTAGTATAATATAACCTATCGTTAGTCATTCTGATAACTACACAATATAGATCTGGATTAGTTTCAGAAGCAGTAATTGTCATAGTAGATATTTGATCTATATTGACATAAACTCTGTTACTTATCTTGATGAATTTTTTTCGGTACATATCACCCATGTTTTTGATAAATGTAATATTATTATATTTATCAATTATATAATTGTCACATAATAGTTATAGGATTGTTACAGGATGTTATAGGATTGTCTTACGACTCTTCCAATCGATTTGAGTTCCGGGGACTGTAGGTGGTTTTAAAACTCCACCCAGAACTCCAGATAAGGGTTTAGGAAGACCTGACCCTGGAAGTGGTGGTAATCCAGTGCTCGGTGTCACAGGGTTGACCGGTGGTAGACCAGTATGAACTTCCTCTCGGGGTTGGACAACATCAGATCTGATTTGGGGTAATTGTTTCGGAGATCTGTTTGGTGATTTACCACCTCGACGGGATGGGGAATATTTACCACGACGATCATCGCGGCTTTTATCTCTGCCTCTGCCCCTACCCCGACCCCGACCCCTTCCTTGATAACCACCTTTCTGATAACCACCCTTTTGATAACCACCCTTTTGGATCTGACCGGGTTCTTGAGCAGTGTGATAGGCTAATCTCTTTTGACCTTGGTAACCCCTACCTCTTCCTTGGTAACCACGACCCCTACCAACTTGCAAACTCTTCTTAAACTTCATAGATTCTTGTCGAATCTGTTCAGCCTCAGGATCACGTTTGATAATAACTGTGTTAGCCTGACTAAACAGAGCTGCTCTTTCCAAAGAAAAGACTGTTGTGGTATTAACTGCTTCGATCACCGTATTAAAATCAACAAAGGGGATCAATACAATACCTTGCCAATCAGTGTTCTTACCATCGCGTTCAATAATAGCGTTCTCAGGATATAAGTCAGAAATAGGACTATTTTTGGACATCAGATGTTTGACTTCAGCTGGTAGTAATTGTTTGGATTTTAGAGGTAAGACGGATAATAGTTGGTGAATTGGGTTCAAAACAACTTGGTTAGGGTGGGCCAAGTACCCATCTGGTTTACCTATTTGAGATAATATTCCTAACAGATCCACAAGCAATGGTGTATGATAATACCTATACACAAAATCAGTGTTAATACCTTCTGCTCCCATGTTGTAATAAGCATAGACCCAAGCCATACCAGTTAGATATTGCCTGCACATATCAACAATCTTATCCACATCAACACCGAAATGATAGTTTGGCATGAGCTTTTCAAAAGCTTCCATGGAACCACGTGGTTGAAACTCATTCTGATACCAAGAATTTCTAAACACATTAAAATCCAAAGTAACATTACGAGTAATATCCAAACCGACTTTCATCGCATGACCACTCTTGATGATTTCAGTTTTAGTAGCTGCCATTGCCAGCATACGAGAGGGGTATTTAACATCCCTCCCTGCTTCCCTGGATAATAATCTAAGCTCTTCCTTAGATAGTTCGGACAGAAACGTCACCATACCGTTCCAATCGATCTCTCCCTTGCTCTCAGGGATAGTCAATCTGACTTTAGACCTAAGATATGAAGCCATGAGTGTTTCGATGGCTTCATCCATATCTTCTAGTGAGGGCATATGAGGTAGGAAATCGTTACCAATAGTGAACATCATGACCACAAAGTCTTCGATCGCGGTTGGTGTTTTCAAGTCTTCCCTAATCCCATCCTTGAACGAATCAATAGAGATCACATCGCGAATATCTTCACGCATGAGATGAATATCCTTCAGTGGTGCCAACATACTCAGCATGATCAGGTCAGCATCCATGCCATAGACCACATGCGATCCTTCACCCTGAATATGTCCGGTCCTCATAAGTGAAAAGATCTTATGTTCACCCTCTCCAGGTACCATATGGGAAGAGTAGATGACATTGGGTGGTAGTGTGGCTTGTTGGGAAACTATCCATCTCTGAATATAATGATCTAAACGAATCATAAACTCAGTTCCGGGAGTAATAGACGAAGGATCGAAGATCATCTGTCCCGAACTCTCCATACCTGACCTAAAACGTCTTTGGCGCTGTTGAACCATCTTGCCTTGAGGCGCTACACCGTCGATAGCAATGACAAATGTATCAATTGGTCGGACCTGAGACAAAATCCTTTGTAATGTCACAGAAATCGTATGATGTAACTCAGCTTCTAGTTCACGCGGATCCATGGTAGAGATTAGCTTCTGACGACTTTCGTCATGAAACTCACCATATCCATAGACCTGCTGTGCGCACTTATGAATTATGCCGTTAGCATCTAAGCTAAACGAAGAAACATATCTCGGTACACTCCTTCTCAACACATTTTTATACGATTTACGTCTTAACCATGAGTAAAAAAACGCGACACCCATTATTTTAATATCTTTATATTAAAGATAATAAAAAATTATCAGTTTTTTCATTGATAATAATGAAAAATCAAAATGATATAACGGGTGTATTTTTATTTTAAATTAATGTATGTCAATAGAGAACTATGTTTTTTCTCGTAGTCCAGAAAGCGAGATTCCCCCAGTCATTCACCCGACATTATCCAACAATAAAAATATAGTAACAATAGATAGGATATTAGGAAAGGGATCATATGGAACAGTTTACTTATGTCATGATAATAATAGTGGTCAAGAGTACGCTGTTAAATGTATCAAGAGTAAGAAATTAGGTGTTCCAGCTTTGATGGAATGTATGATTATGTCTAGCATCTATCATCCTAATTTAAACTCTGCTATCAAAATATCTTTTGTTTCCAAAAAGATTTATATATTGCAAGAATTGGCTATATCAGATCTGAAAGTTTATAGGAGAAAAAATATCATATCAGAAGAAATATGTCATCGATGGATATTTATGTTGATTCAGGCGGTTTACTGTTTACATAGTAACAATATCATTCATGGTGATATTAAGGCTTCGAATGTTTTAGTTTATGACAATAAGATCAAACTGACCGACTTCACTCTATCAACCAAAAACAATTGGTCTAATAAACATCTGGTCTGTACTGCTTCTCATCGACCTTTGGAGGTATGGTTAGGGGATAAATGGGATAAAAAAGTTGATATTTGGGCTTTAGGATGTACTATTTATGAGTTAATTTATGGTAAGAATCTATTCACATCCCAGAACAAAGATCAATCGATCAATGCTTTGATAGATTGGTATAACTATTTACCCATCCAATATAAGACAGATGGAATGTTTTTGGAGCACCGGGATATTTTATATTATAGTTTTGACCTCCCTAACTCCTTCAATATATCCTCACCCATCAATAAATTAATACTATCCATGTTAATCATCAAAAGTTCCGACAGACCATCAATAGATAACATATTAGGGAACGATTTGTTTGATAATAGGATTGAAATACCTATCATAATCAACACACCAGAAACAACCATCGACCCGCGAAGTGAAATTAAGATCAGAGCATATATCAATAAGTTATTATCTAACCATATTGTACGAAATCTGGCTATTAATTTGTGTTTCAAAATTATGAGTATGAGCAATACCAATGAATATGTTAGATTGGATACATGTGCTTGGATAGCTCATAAATTGTTTTATCGTGAAACCATCAGTGTCCTATCTTTAAAATCAGAAATCCATGAAATAATACAAATGGAGCGTCAGATATGCAAATACCTGTCTTTTAGGTTGTGTTTGAAATCTAATGATATAATTATCAAGGAACGATAATTTTTTTCTTTCTTTTTTTTAATATAAAAGAAATGGAGTATTATTACGACGAGACTCAAGAATCTTGCCATAAACGTAAGAAGAGTGACAGACGTCGTCGCAGACCCAAGAAAAGATGTGATGATTTTCCTTCAGATTGCGATGAATACCATTCGAATTGCGAGAAGTGCCCTTCTGATTGCGATTGTGATCATAAGAAAGGTCCTACAGGACCTACTGGTCCTCAAGGTATCCAAGGTATCCAAGGTATCCAAGGACCTACCGGACCTCAGGGTGCTGATAGTGATGTTCCGGGACCCACTGGACCCCAAGGTGAAGAAGGACCCGAAGGACCTCAAGGTGCACCCAGTACCGTTCCCGGACCTACTGGTCCTCAAGGAAAGAAGGGAGATAAAGGTTGTCCCGGCCGCAAGGGACACCAAGGTCCTCAAGGAGAGCAGGGTTGCCCTGGACCTCAAGGTTGCCGTGGTAAAAAGGGCGGCCAAGGTCTACCCGGTTTACAGGGAGATACAGGAGCTACTGGTGAACAGGGACCTACCGGTGAACAAGGACCTACTGGTGAACAGGGACCTACCGGTGAACAAGGACCTACCGGTGCGCAAGGTCCCACCGGTGCAGATAGCATCGTGCCCGGACCTACTGGTCCTCCCGGAGGTTCTACCGGCCCTACTGGATCTGATGGTGCAACTGGACCCACTGGAGCCAATGGTAGAGATGGTGATACTGGACCTACTGGACAAACTGGTGCGGCTGGTAGAGATGGTGATACTGGTCCTACTGGTGAAACTGGTGCTGCTGGTAGAGATGGTGATACTGGTCCTACTGGTGAAACTGGTCCAGCAGGCACTGGTGGTGGTACTGGACCAACTGGTGATAAAGGAATGACCGGTGATAAGGGATTGACTGGTGATACTGGTCCTACCGGAAACACTGGTCCTGATGGTAATACGGGACCTGCTGGAGCTCCGGGTGGTGATACTGGACCTACTGGACCTCCCGGATCTTCTACCGGGGTAACTGGTGATACTGGTCCAACTGGAGCCAATGGAACACCGGGAGCCGCAGGAGACACAGGGCCAACTGGAGCCAATGGAACACCGGGAGCCGCAGGAGACACAGGGCCAACTGGAGCTAGTAAAATATTAGATATTGCATTTGCTAAAAGTAATGCAGTATCTGGTCCTGTATCCGGGGCCACTGGTACTCTAGCTTTTTGTACTCTAGCTAACACACAAATACCATTTTATACATCAGGTAGTTGGGTAGCTCCTTCACCATCATCACAGTTTCAGTTTCTTAATGTCCCCGGAAAAGTATATAAAGTATTACTTAGCGGAGTATTTCATTTGATTAATAATGCTACTAATTATGATTGTGCCGTGATGTTATTTAACGCAAATTTTCCAACAGTGATACGATCGATGGCTAGGGTAAGTATGACCACAACTTCAGCTGATGTATATGTACCTTTTGAAACGGTAGCTATAATTACTATAGACACAAATAGTACATTACAATATTCAACATATAGCACTACAGCTGGTCCATGGGAAATAAGATATGCATACACTATACTAGAAGAATTAAGCCAACCCTCACAAGCAGTGGCACAAAGTTGTGCAAATCTCACATTTCCACCTTTTTAGTAAGTTTGTAAGTAATACATATTTAAAATTAAATGATAGTATCATTTAATTTTTTCTTTCTTTTTTTTTTTAATATAAAAGAAATGGAGTATTATTACGAAGAGACTCAAGAATCGTGCCATGATCGTAAGAGACGTAGCCACAAGAGAAGACATCACCGTCGCCGTCGTTGTGAATCTTCTGAGCAACACCACTCTGATTGCCACGAACATAAGAAGGGACCTACTGGACCTACTGGACCTCAGGGTGTCCAAGGTATTGAGGGACCCACCGGACCCCAGGGTGCCGACAGCAATGTACCCGGACCCACCGGACCTCAAGGT
>JABAOH010164246.1_pt1 | contig 20407 bp, 20 predicted proteins | sample 7062181 | NCBI WGS metagenome assembly JABAOH01 (sample SAMN14538630, study PRJNA623070) | marine sediment metagenome | biome: marine biome [ENVO:00000428]; feature: marine pelagic biome [ENVO:01000023]; material: deep marine sediment [ENVO:00002113]; isolation source: pool of 5 deep marine... | reverse complement strand
ATCGAGATTGTTCATCAACATCCGGAGCGCCGCCTCCTGCGCCCACCCTTTGCAGGAGATCCGCCTGCCCCGCGGTGCTCTCACCGTGCGGCTTTGCCCCGTGAGCGTCGACATTGTGCTCCTCCGTGAATCCGACTTCCGGCCCTGGCCGTGACCCGTCGCAACTCACGAGCCGCTGGCCCGGCCCAAGCCGCCGTCAATTGCCGAGCGATCGTCGGCTCTCTTGACGATAATCGAACTTGATGTCTTGCAGATCGTTGAGATTTACCCTGAACTCGAACAAGAAGTTGCCGTTCGCCGCCTTGAGGAACTCGAAGGTGGCGGACCAGCGGTGGAGATCGCGGCGCAGGCTCAGGGCCTGATCGACGAACTCACTTTCCTCGATGTCGAACTGCGTTCGCCACGTGACCGTCCAGTTTTCCGTGGGGCTGAACCCCAGGTTGGCCCGAACGCTCTGACGGTTGTTGGGCGGCGTCCCGCCCGGCACGGGTCGAAACCGGACCAGGCTGTAGTCGAGGCTCAACGTCCAGGGTCGGCCCGGCGCGTCCCGCCCCGGACTCGGAGCGCCCGGCTCCTCGAGGGGCGGCGGCGCCTCATCCTCGAAGTCTCGCGACAGCGGCACGATCCCTCGCCCCCGGCTCACACCCGCGCTCGGCTCGCCAAACAGACCGCCCAGAGTGCGCTCGCCCAGAGAGAAATTCAGGTTGAGCTGAGTTAGAAACGGATCGAAGTTACGGCCGGCCGCCGTCTCCTCGAACAGGTCGTGCTCGATCCGAATGGTCAGGCCCCGCAGGAGGTCCGACGTGATGTTGTTCGAGATGCGATCGGTGATCAGCTCGCCTTTGACGAAGTCATAGGTCAGCGCCGTCGTGCGCAGCGCCATCAGCGTAATCTTGCGTGGCTCGGGTGGCGGGCCGGCTGGTGCGCTGTCAGCCGCCGCGGCGGCCGTGTCCTCTAACTCTTTGCGGGGCCGTAACTTAGCTTCAAAGGTCTGGTTCAAGCCCACACTCAACTGATGTTGTTCTTGTACGTCGCCCGGGTTGAAGCCGCGCAGTTGCGACAAGCGGTCCGAGGCGGTGACCTCGGGGCTGTACGACCAGTTCAGCGAGGGTGAGAACTTGTGGCGGATTCGCTGCAAGGGTCCCAATCCCGGGAAAAACCCGTAAAGATCGCTGTTCAGCGTGGCACGCACCGATACGCGTGAAGGACCGGCGACGAAGTCGAGGTTCGTCTCGTTCGACCGAAACAGCGTGCCGCTCAGATCAACCGAGGGCGTGAGGCTGGTCGAGCCGATGAGCCGCTGCTGGTAGCCGAGCGAGGACCGCCAGGTCAGCCGCCCCTCGCGGACGTTCGATCCGATCACCGTGGTGTCTCGGGTGACCGTCGTATCGGGGCCGACGATCACGGTGTCCGGCGCGCTGATCAGTGTGTCGGGCTTGTCGATGATCGTCTCGACCAACGAGCCGCTGCCGTTCAGCCGCAGATTTCCGAGCGCGAGTCCCGAGTTTAAGCTCCCGTTGATGGAAGCCCGGTCGGGCCGCCGGAGGACATTTGTGTCCACCACGGTCGTGTCTCGTCCATCGATCACGGTATCCCGCTCGACGAATTGTGTGACCGGATCGGTGTTCTCGAACTGATAGCCGAAATTCGTGCTGCCCGTCCAGGTCAGCCCGTTGTACCAGCGCGCCTCGAGCGGAGAGCGGGCCGGGGTGATGACAATCGGTGTCAGCGTGAGCGAAAGCTGGGGCAACTGGGTGGTCGTCGTGCCCCCCGCCGTCAGCGGCTGAACCCGTTGTCCGCTCAAGTTGAGGTTGCCCCAGTTAAAGCGTCGCGAGAAGCCCAGGTCGGAGCGGATCTGCTGGGTCAGACGTTCGGGATCGAATTCGTTCTGTCGCTGGAAGGTCCGGCTGGAGACGAACTGAACCGACGCTCTGAGGTCGCCGCGCTCTCCGAACTTCTGGCTGTGGTTCCAGGCCAGCGATACCTCTCTCCCGCCTTCCGGCCGGAAGAACTGCGAGAAGCCCAGGCGCCCGTTGAGGAACTTCTGCCGCCAGCGGTAGCGGTAGAAGCCGTCGATTCGCGTCCAGACCGAGCTCCACCAGTCGAGGCTGATCTGCGCGTCCATGTAATCGCTGATCGCCCAGTAGTAGCCGATATTCGAGATGTGCCGGTTATGTCCGCTGGAGTTGCGTACGATGTCGTTGACTCCGAAACGTGGCGTGAGTATGCCGCTGTGGCGACCACGACGGATGTCTTGTGCCATGAAGGGGAACCAGAACACCGGCACGTCGCCGAAGTACAGGCGCACCGGCCAGGCGACAACGATGTGGCCCAGCACCAGCTTGATCTTATCCGCGGCGAAACGGTAATGCGGCTCGGGGAGGTCGCACGACGTGAACAGCCCGCTCTTCACCCAAAGGGTGTCGCTCCCTTCGAGGGTGAAGTCGCCCGCGACGTTCCAAACCTCCCACTTCGTTCGCCCCTTCACGAACGTCCCGATCTTGCGATCCGTGTGATAGAAAACCGGCCCCTCTTCGCTGTCGACCTCCTCCCCCTTGGCGTTGATCAGCTTCGACTTGCCGAAAGCGGTGAAGTAACGACTCTCGCTATCATAGACGACCGAGTCGGCAAACAGCCGGTCGCCCGCGCGCTCGATGTTCGCACGCTCTCGGATGTGGATCGACCGCTCGCGGGTGCGAAAACGCAACGTGTCGCCCCGGTAGAGCACCGGACGGTACCCCACCCTGTCCATCAAAGCTCGCATGATTGAGTCAGGCTCGGGGAACGGATCGCGGGTCTCCAGCGAGTCGGGGGGCAGCGAGTCTTGGGCCTCCTTCCGAACGCTGTCGGGGACAACCTGGCGGGGCAGCCGATCGCGACGCTCGGCTCGGGGCCGGCGTGCCCGGGCTGTATCCTGGGCCGCAGCCCAGTCGGCCGCGGGGGGCGAGGGCACCGCCTTCAGATCGGAGACGCAGGGGAGCCAGGCGGTCAGCGCCACCGCGGCCAAGGCGAGCCGTGTCCGCTGCCAGGTGGAGTCAGTCCGCGATCGCCTGAGGGGTGCGGTCGGCGAGCTGGCGGCGTTCCACCAACGCAACGAGGAGAATCGAGAACTCATAGAGCAGTACAAGTGGCCCCATCATCATCAACATGGTGCCCACATCTGCCGGCGTGAGAATCGCCGAAAGCAGAGAAACTGCGACGATCGCGTGCCTTCGAAAACGTCGTAGCGTGCTGGCGTTGATCAGCCCTAAAAACGCCAGGAGAAGCAAGACGAGTGGCAGCTCGAAGATCACACCGAACGCCAGGATCAAGCGTGTCGCGAATCGCAGGTACTCGCCGATGGTAATGATCGGCGACAGCGCCTGGGTTTGAAACCCGAGCAAGAAACGGAGGCCCAGCGGCAGGACGAGAAAGTAAGCCATCGCCACACCCAGCAGGAACAAGACGAATGCCCCCGCCAAAGCGGGCACAACCACCTTCTTCTCGCGCTCGAACAGGGCCGGCGAAAGGAACGCCCAGGCATGATAGACGATGATCGGCAAAGCCAGAATCAAGCCGACGACAAACGACAGCTTGAGCGTCACCGTCATGGGCTCCGTCGGGCTGGTGAACAGCAACATGCCGTCGGGCACCAGCGGCGTGATCGGGCGCTTCAAGAGGCCGATGACGTCGAGTTCGGTGACGATGAAAAAGCCGAGGACGGAGAGGCCCAGCACGGCGGACGCGACCCAGATGAGACGGCCGCGAAGTTCCTCGAGGTGATCGAGGAACGGCATCTCGGCGGCGCCCTTGGCCCCCTTCATTCGCGTTTCCTAATACGCTTCCGCGTTCTTGGCCGGCGCTCATCATCCCCCAGCGCGGCCTCGAGGAAGTCCAGCTGAGCCGCATTGTAGCCACCCCGCTCACCCAACTCGCGGATCGCCTCCAAATACTCTTCGGGGTCCTGGAAGTTCGTGTACACCGAAGCGAAGCGAACGTAGGCCACCTGGTCGAGGTCCTTCAGGCGCTCCATCACCTGCTCGCCGATCTGCCGGCTGTCGACCTCACCCGACTCGCTCCGCTCGAGGTTCTCTTCCACGGCGTCGGCGATCTCCTCGATCTGTTGGGTCGTGACCGATCGCTTCGTACAGGCCACCTTGATCCCACGAATCAGCTTGTTCCGGTCGTAGGGCTCGTAGCTGCCGTCGCGCTTTCTTACCGAAAGGGGTCGCTCTTCGATCACCTCATAGGTGGTGAATCGCTGGCCGCACTCCTGGCACTCACGGCGCCGCCGAACGGCACGGCCCTCACGGCTCGTTCGCGAGTCGACCACGCGATTCTTCGTCTGACTACAGTAAGGACAGCGCATGAGAGCGCGTTAGGAAGGAGTGGAGCGCCCGGCCAGCTGCCGAGCTCGGCGCTAGCGGCAGTTCAGCCGCTCGGTTTGATCCCGGGCCAATCGGGACTCATCACTCCGGGGATAGCCGGCCAATACACGTTGGAAATACTGACAAGCGGTGTCTTTGTTCCCCCTCTCGGCCTGTAACAGCCCAGCCTTGTAGAGGGCGGTCGACGCCCTCCTCGAGTTGGGATACAGCTCCACCACACGATTGTACTCCCGGATCGCTAGCTGCGCTTGGCCCTCGGCCCCATAGGTCTCGGCGAGATAATACTGGGCGTCAGGCGCCAGCTCATCGCCCGGGTAATTCACGAGGAACTCCTGGAATCCGGTTCTCGCCGTGTTGTAGGCCCCTCGCCGAAACTGCTCCACCGCCGCCGAGTAGAGCGAGCGCGCGGCACCCGCCGCCGGCGTCGGTTCGCTCACCGCCGGTGGCGCCGCCGCCGTGTCCGCCCCCGGAGCCGGCTCCAGATCGGCGCGCTCCGCCTGCCGCTGCTCCCCACGTTCGCGCAAACCGCGCAGGACGATCTGGCTCTGACCGAGCAGTTCCTGAATCGTCACCAGCTGGCGTTCCATCTCGTCCAGCTGGCGCAGGACATCGCCGCGTACCGAAACGACGACGGACCGTTGCTCGTCGAGTGCCTCGGAGATCGAACGCTCGAGCTGGGCCACGGTCCGCACCACCGTGTCCTGGCGGGCGCGGAGCGAGGCCAGCTCGCTCCGCACCGCGTCCACATCCCGCTTCGTGGCGCAAGCGCCGAGTGCGACGGCGAGGCCGAACACCCAGAGCGCGGAGCGCCTTACTCGCAACGAGTTTCTAGTCACCGCGTCCGAGCGTGCCCGGATCGGTCACCACGAAGTCGGCGCGCCGGTTCTGTGCCCACGCCTGTTCGTTTTGCGCGTTGACCAACGGCCTCTCTTCACCGTAGCTGATCATCTGGAAGCGTCCGGCATCGAGACCATAGCTCATCAGATAGCGACGCACCGACTCGGCCCGACGCTGTCCGAGCGCGAGGTTGTACTCGTTGGAGCCGCGCTCGTCGCAGTGACCCTCGATCCGCAGCTTGATGCCGGGATACTCGCGCAGCACGCTGACCTTGCGCTGCAAGACCGGCTCCGCATCTGGGCGGATGTTCGACTTGTCAAAGTCGAAGTGGACACGCTCGGCCACGATCGACATCACGCGGCTGCGCTCTGCCTCTCGGCGACGGCGTTCTTCCTCTTCGCGCCGCCTGCGCTCCTCTTCCTCGCGTGCCCGGCGCTCCGCCTCCAGGTCCCGCGTCGGCCTCTCTGGCTGAGGCTCCGGCTCCGGCGGAGGCGGCGGAGGGCTCCCGCCGCACCCGGCCATGATCAGTGCCAAGAGGGCACCACCCAGCAAACCAGTTGCCAACCGATTTGTCCTCGTCATAAACCACTCCCGGTCTGTTGCTGTTAATAGCCCGCAGCCGCTCACTCCACCGAGCGCGAGGGGGAATCTAACGGGCCGGACCAGTCAGGCAAGCGGGGATTCCCCCCCCGCACCAGCCAGCGAATCCGGCCGCTCACCACGTCGAGAACCCACAGTCCCGCCACCCCGTCGCGGGTCGAGGCGAAGACGATGTGCCTGCCGTCCACAGCCCAGCTCGGGTCCTCGTTCCGCCCGTCCTGGGTGAGCTGCCGCAACCCTCGGCCATCCGGTGCAACGGTGAAGACTTGAGGGACGCCACCCACCCAGCCGTGGAAGGCGATCCGGTCGCCGGTGGGGGACCAGTCCGGCCCGGCGTTGTGGACACTTCGGTCGTAAATGTAGGGCGTCAGCAGTTCGGCGGAGCCGTCCCGCAAATCCTGGGTAAAGATGTGCAGCTGTCCCAAGCGATCCGAGTTGAACGCCAGCCGCTGTCCATCGGGCGCGAAAGTCGGTGAGAGCGTGTTCGAGTAACGGACGAAGGTCTTGCGCTCAGGGCAACAGCGCCTCAGCAGGTCGAAAACATACACCTCGATGCGCCCATCCACGGTCGCGGCGAAGGCGAGGCGGGTTCCGTCCGGCGAGTAGGCGGGTGTCATATCCATCCCGGGAAGATCCACCAGCAGGGCCGAGCGCCCGGGATTGATCATCAGCTCGTATATCGCCGGATCGTCGCCCTTGTAAGACATGTAAGCGATCCGGTCTCCGGCGGGCGACCACGCCGGGGACAGGGCGATGGAGCTGTCACGGGTGAGCTGCCGCCGCCCGAATCCGTCGCTATCGACCAAGAAGATCTCCGAGCCGCCGGGCGCCTGGTCCACGTAGGCGATGCGCGTCGCGGCGATGCCGGGCCTGCCTGTGGCCCAGCGAACCACCTCGTCGCTGGCGCGATGGACCGACAAACGCAGATCCGGATGTCTTAGCGGCGGCAGCTCGAACGCGCGAACTTCTTGAAGCAGCCGGTAGACCACGTCGTGCAGTGACAATCTGAGCACCGGCGAAACCATCGGGCCCTCCAGCGAACCGATGAGCAGCCACACCGCGCCCAGCTGATCCCAGAGGTCGTAGTTGACGGGCCCGCCGAGGGGGACTTCCGTACCGACCCGCAAGACCTGGAACCCATCGCTGTGGTCGAGGTCTCGAAGAATGATCGCGCGCACGCTGTCCGCGAGCTCCTGCAGCTCGGGCGGTGCCTGGACCTCCGGCATGACGATACCGGGGCGGTAGGCCGGCTGATACACGATCCCCACCCGAACGTCCGTCGGAATGCTGTCGCGCTGAGGCACCTGCGCTTCGGCCGCCGCCGGCACGGCCAACAAAGTGCAGAGCATCGCCGCCGCGCTTGCCCCCAGGATCGAAAGATGGTTCTGCATCTCCAACCACATGCTCCGTCGCCGCGTCTACTATCGCGTCGGATCGAAGAAAAACGATACGCGAAGCCGGTCGGATGGGTAGCCGTCGGGCAGCGCCCCGAACACGCCCCGCCGCCCCGCCGTCTCGATCGCGCCCCGCGCCTCGAGGTCGAAGCCCGGATCACCGGAACGTCGGACCCAGGAGACGCTTTCTACCGACCCGTCCCGAAGAATGGTGAACGCCAGTTCCGCACGCAGTTGCCGACCGCCCACCGGCGGGCGCCAGTGCCGCTTGATCTGCAGTATGATATTGGCCAGGTAATCCGGGTACGGAAACGGCGCCCCTTCCAGTCGCACCGGCATGTCGGCCACGCCTTCCGGCGACTGCTGAGGAGGCGCGGCAGGACGCTCCTCCGCCGGCGGCTCCGGTCGCTCCGCTACCTTCTCCTCTTTAACCTCCGCGCGCCGGCTTTCCTGACGCGGTTTCTCGGACACCACCGGCCTGGTCTCGACCGGACGCAATCGCTCCCTCAGCTCGGCCGCCTGCCGAGGCCGGTCGGGGACGGGCACGGTGCGCACGGGGGCCGGCCGGGGCGCCGCGACGAGCTCGACCTGGTAGATCTGGGGGCCCGGCGGTATGGCGATCCGCGTCGCCCCCCAGAAGAGGACGGCGAGGGCGACCGTGTGCACGCTCAGCGACCCGACGACAGCTCCGGCCGGAACTCCGGGCTCCAGGCCCCGTGGCGGGCGTCTCAGGATCAGTCGCGCCATCGCTCAACGCCTCCGTCGAACCTCCGGCTCAGCGACCAAACCCACGGCGGCCTGGACATCGGCCGCCTTGATCGCCGCGATGACTTTCAAGACGATGCCGTAGCTGGCGCCCGCGTCTCCCTGCACGTAGACGGGCGGCATGCCCTTCTGGTTCCACACGTCTTTGATCGCGGCCTTGAACTCCTCAAGCGAGACCGCGGCGTCCTCGATGTAGATCACGCCGTCACGGTCGATGGAGACGACGATCGCCTCTGACGCCGGCAACGGTGCGACCTCGGCCCGCGGAACCTGGATCTCCACTCCGCCCTGAAGGATCGGCGCCGTGATCATAAAGATCACCAAGAGGGTAAAGGCGACATCCACCAGGTTGATGAGGTTGATGTCCGCCGTCAGCGGCATTGACCGCTCTTCGTACAACCCGCCGTATCGCGCCATCAGATCTTGCCCTCTCGAGCCAGCGCCCCGATGAACTCGTTGGCAAAGCCTTGGAGCTCACCTGCGAATAGTCCCAGCCGGCTGGCGAAATAGTTGTAGGCAATGACTGCCGGAATCGCCACGGCGAGGCCGGTGACCGTGGTGATCAGCGCCTCGGCGATACCCGGCGCCACCGCCGTGATGTTGGCGGTGCCCTGTACGGAAATGCCGACGAAGGCATCCATCACGCCCACCACGGTGCCCATCAGACCGAGCAGCGGGCTCACGGTCGCGATAATGGCGAGCCATGGGAGTCCATGGGACATGGCGTCGCGTTCGCCCACCTGCTCCTTCTCCAACACCATGCGGAGCGTTTCGACCTGAGCGGCCGATAGGCCTCCGCCCGGATTCTGCCGCGGAACCAGTCCGGAGAAGAAGTTCATTCCGTGGCGAAAGACGCGCAAATACGGCGAATCCGGCAGCACGATCACGGCCTTGTACGCCTCGTCCAAGTGCTGCGCCTGTGCCACGTGGTTCAGGAACTCCTCTTCCAGCAGTCGGGCCCGGCGAAACTGAATCCACTTCCAGATGATCAGAACCCAGGAGAGGAGCGAGAAGACGAACAAGACGATCAGGATCACCTTGGTGGTGATCGTGGCGTCCGCCACCATGTCCCAAGCCGAGTCCGGGAGTTGACTCGCCGCCGGCGCCTGGATCAGCAGTGACATCATTCCGCCCCTTCAGCTATCCAGCGGTAAGTCCGTCGCAGACCGTCGAGAAGGTTGACCGCCGGCGTCCACCCCAACCCGCCGAGCCGCTCGCTGTTCAGGCTGTTCCATTCCAGTTCGCCCGGCCGCTCCTCAGCGAACTCGATCGGAACCTGCCGTCCCGCAGCCTTCATCAGCGCGGCGGCCAGCTCATTGACGCTCGTTTCCCTTCCCGTTCCGACGTTGAAGGCGCGATCGTCCAGCTCGCCCTGACCGTTTATCGGTGGCGCTTCCGTCACCAGCATGTTCGCCTCTACCACATCACCCACGTACACGTAGTCGCGCGTTTGCTCGCCCGACCCGAAGATCGTGATCGGCTTGCCCTCGATAATCCGACGGCTGAAGATAGCGACCACGCCGGCCTCGCCGTGCGGATCCTGGCGAGGCCCGAAGACGTTGGAATAGCGAAGCGCGACGTAGTCGAGATCATAAAGCGCTCGGAAACAGCGCAGATACAGCTCGCCGACCAGCTTGCTCACCCCGTACGGCGACTCGGGGCGCTTGGGCGCGGATTCGGAGATCGGGCGCTCATTCGCCTGGCCGTAGACGACACCACCCGATGAGATGAAGACGACGCGCCGGGTCTGGTGTTCGCGAGCCGCCTCTAAGATGTTGAGAAGCCCACCGATGTTCACGTCGGCGTCGAACTTCGGCTGCGCCACCGAGGTGCGAACGTCGATCTGGGCGGCGTGGTGGTTCACGACTTCGAAGCCTCCGCGCTCCCGGAACAGGCTTTGCAGCCGGTCATCACGCACGTCCATCTCGACGAACTCGGCTCCGTTGGGCAAGTTCGCCTTTTTTCCCGTGGAAAGGTTGTCCACGATGGTCACCGACCAGCCACGGGCCAGATAAGCCTCTGCCACGTGTGAGCCGATGAAGCCGGCACCGCCGGTAACGAGCACGGTCTTAGTCTGGGCTGTCATCCCCCGAGTTCTCCTCCTCCAAGCCGAATAGGTAACGCACGGCTTCCAAGATGTCGTGCTCTCGGCCATCCTCCGCTGCCGCCCTGATCCGCGCCGTCGGTTGGTGAAGCACCTTCTGGAGCAAACTCCGCGTCAGACGCTCCACTCTCTCACGATCGTCGCTCGACAGGTGGCTCAGCTGCGACATCGTCCGCTGAAGCTCGTCCTGCCGCATCCCTTCCGCCTGCTCGCGCAACTGGCGTATGAAAGGCACGGCCCGCAGCCCGGCGTACCAGCGCCAGAAGTTCTCGACCTCCTCCGCGATGATCGACTCCGCTTTCGGGATCTCAGCTTTGCGACGCTCGTAGTTCGAGGTCACGATATGCTGCAGATCATCGATACTGTAGACGAAGACGTTTGGAAGCTCGCCGATCGCTGGCTCCACATCGCGTGGGATGGCGATGTCGATAATGAAGAGTGGCGATTTGAGCTTAGCCGGCATGCGACGACGAAACTCCTCCAATGTGATCATGGCGTGGGGCGCGGCCGTCGACGTGATCACGATGTCCATCTCCGGCAACCTCTCCCAAAAATCGGCGTACGGCACGGTCGCGCCGCCGAACTTCTCGGCCACCTTTCGCGCGCGCACGAGGTTTCGGCTCGCCACCATCACGCTGGTCACCCCTTCGTCCACCAGGCACTGCAGCGTGAGTTCGCCCATATCTCCGGCCCCGATGACCATGCCGCGCCGCCCACGAAGCGAGCCGAATATCTTGCGCGCCAGCTCCACGGCGGCCGAGGGAACCGAAGCCGCACCCTCCGATAGGCGAGTCTCGTTTCGCACGCGGCCGCCCACCGACAACGCGCTTTGAAACAGGCGATTAAACACCGCGCGTACCGCCTGCCGCCTTCCCGTCAGGCTTCGCGCCACCTCGTAGGCATCTCTCACCTGGCCCTGGATCTGCACCTCGCCCAGCACCATCGAGTCCAAACCCGAGACGACGCGATAGAGGTGATCTACGACCTCACGCCCCCGCTTCACATAGAGATACCGTTCGGTCGGCTTTGGAAGCCCGGCCGCCTGCGCGTCCAGCGTCGCCGTCACCACCGAAATGCTCCGCTCTGAATCGCCTGGGTGCAGATAGAACTCGGTGCGGTTACACGTCGTCAGCAGCACCGCCTCGGCTATCGCGTCACTCTCCAGCACGTGTGCCAGCGCGTCGGGCACCTCCGTTGCCGCGAACGCGAATCGTTCGCGGACTTCGATCGGGGCCGTTCGATGATTCAGCCCGACTACCTCGAACGGCATACGCGCTCCTTATGCGCGCCCGACGGGTCGAGCGGTGCCCGCGAGTCCCCGCGACCGACCGGCAGCTTGCACTTCATACTAGAGGAAGAACTGCGTCCCGGGGATCATCAGCTTCACCACGAGGTATGCGAGAGATACCACGGCAAAACCCGAAACGTTCCAAATGGCGGCCTGCTGGATCGTGCGGCGCCCGCCCAATCGGGCCCACAGCGCCAAGAGCAGGGCGAACCAGGTGAGCAGACCCCAGACGACCTTCGGGTCCGACCAGCGGAATCCGCCTTCGAACAGGATCGTCCAGGCCCAGCCGACCGAAACGCCGAGCGTCAAGGCGCAGAACCCGATGACCATCGCCCACTCAGCCAACCGGTCCAGCGTAGTCAGCGGTGGAAAGAACTCGAAGATGGCGCCGAGACGCTTGTGCTTCAGCTGTCGAAATTGTAGCAGGTACATGAGCGCGGCGGCGGCCGCGACGACCCACCCCGCGTAACCCAGGAAGCTGAGCGAGACGTGCAGGACGAGCCAGCTTCCACGAAAGGCGAGTGCCGAACTGGCGGGCTCGATCCCGACGAGGAGGGCGAAGAGCAGGAGCAGCCCGGCGGCGGGGGCCAGCAACAAGCCGACGGCGCGGGCCGCCGAGAACAGTCCCAAACCGGCGAGGGCCAGCGCGATCAGGAGAGCCAGGGTCGCCAGCGACGGCCCCAACCCCACGAGCGGAGGCTCTCCGAATTCGAGCCAGTAGAGCGCGACGCCGAGGGTGTGGCTGGCGACGCCGGCAAAGATGACAAAGGCGACCAGGGCGGTAGCGCCGGCCCGCGCCTCGGCAAAGCGCATAGCGTACCGCACCGACGCGGCCAAATAAAGCAGCGCGGCGCTCGCGTAAGCTGCAACGTGCATGCGTGGGGAATATATGAATCGGGAAGGCAGAAACTAGGCCGGCCAGCAGGAATTCGCTGGCCGGCCCTTCGGGTCCGTCTGGCCCGGATGGGCGGCGGAAGTCGGTCTACGACGGCATCTTGCGAATCAGGCGGACGGGCTGGCCGATGGCGATGGCCGGGTGGCGCTGCTCGATCAGCCGCAGAGTCGCCGTACCCTGAGTGACCCGCACCACTCGCCCGGTCGCCACATGCTCTTCGGGCAACCTCAGCCCTTCGAGCGACCGGCGGCGGCTGATGTAGATCTCGAACTCATCACCGATGGCGACGCCGTCATCCTCGCCGACATCGATGAACGCGATGTCTTCAACGGTAGGCATCCATTGATCGTCGAGGAGCGCGACGAGTCGTCCCGTCGGCCCACCGGCGACCGGCTGAGCGAACAGACCTCGCTCCATCTGAAACGGCACGAGCAGAGTGACGTGGTTACCAGGCTGGACTCGCTCGAACAGGTCGACGATGATCGCCGTGGAGACCTCCTCATGCACGGCGGCGATCGTCGCGATGCCGGTTGGCCGAACCACGTAGCCGTACGGCTTCACCTCGCGCTCGATGCGGGAGAGCAAGACCCGATCGCCCGGCCGCGGCGGCTCGCCGCCGGGGTGGCTCACGTAGATCCGGTCGTACCGGTGCCCCGTCGGTTGCGCTTCGCTCGGGACTATGTTGGGGGCGATCACATCGATGACCCGTCCCCGGGGCCCCAACTCCTGCAGCGGAATCAGCAGCCCGCTGCGGTGAAAGTCCGAGGACGATACCGCGAGCGGCGGAACCGGTGGCGCTGGCTCGTACACCAGCGTCCGCTGGGTCAGCTCGCGTGGCACGAAGATCGACCTGAGCTCCTGAATCTCCGGCGGCGGACCTTCAGCCACCGGTATCGGCGTCGGAACCACGACCTCTTCCCCTGGAACCCGGGGCTCGCCGGGCGGAAGCGCGATCAACTCACCCGGAATCGGAAGCGCCAGCTGCTCGGCTGGGTAGATCCAATGCGGATCTTCCACCACCATGGTGTTCAGGCGATAGATCTCCGGCCAAAGGAAAGGGTCGCTCAGGTAGAAGTTCGCCAGATCCCAGAGCGTATCTCCCCGGCGCACAACGTGGACACGCTGGACCTCTTGGGCCGGTTGCTCTGGCTGCCTTTCTTGTGCTTGGAGGGGGAGGGCTTCAGGCAGTAGAGCCGCGAACAAGAGCGCGGCAGTGGACAGGAGGCACTTAGAAGGGCAAGTCGTCACCCTCCTCAAGCGATTCCGCCGGGAAGTCGTCATAATCCTCTCCCCCAGTTGTCGGCGCCCTCTGCATCTGAAAGGCGTCGTCTCCGCGGCCACCCAACATCACCATGTCATTGGCCACGATCTCGGTGCTAAAGCGCTTCTGGCCGTTTTGGTCTTCCCACTGACGGTACTGGATCCGTCCCTCCACGTACACGCGGTCACCTTTCTTCAGGTACTGCTCGGCGATCTCGGCCAGCCGGTTCCAAGCGACCACCCGGTGCCATTGGGTCTCCTCCTGCATCTCACCCGTGCGGCTCGCCCAGCGACGGTTCGTGGCGACCGAGAGCGTCGTGACCCGAGTCCCGCCCGGCGTCGTGCGGATCTCCGGGTCGCTGCCCAGGTTGCCAATGATGATCGCCTTGTTTACGCTGCGTGACATGGGTCCTCCCACTGAGGCGTTGGCGTCATAGACTGCTCACCCTGACGCCGACCAGCATTATACCCGACCGTCAACTTATTGTCAACGCAAGGCTTGCCAGACACTTGCTCCAGCAAAATCTATGGCCGCCCCAGCTCCAGGCACATGACCCAAGCGTCCTCCGCCGGCGCCCGATAGTAGCGACGGCGCACGCCGACTCGCGCAAACCCCCGCTCCTCGTAGAGCCGCTGAGCCGCCCGGTTGCTTTCCCTCACCTCCAAAAAGATCCGCTCGGTGCCCCGCTCCCGAGCGGCCCCCAGGGCCCAGTCCAGCAGCCAGCGTCCGAGACCCCGGCGGCGCCACCGCCGGGCCACGGCCAGGTTGCCCAGCTCGGCCTCCCGGTCCACGTACCACACCACGGCGTACCCCCGTACAGCGTCCTCGACGAGGGCCACCCAGAGATCGGCATCTTCCCGTGCCAGCAGGTTGCGGAAGCTCGTCTCGCTCCACGGCGTGGAAAAGCTGGCCCGCTCGATCTCCATCACCAAACCGAGATCCTCATCGCGCATCGGCCGAACCTCGGGCGTCAGCAGCCATTCCGCCGTGCTCATGATCCCTCGCCACCGTCCGGTCGCAATCGCCACTCGCGAACGTAATGGGGCTCCCAGATCTCAGGACGGCTCACGCGGCCCCACTCCGGGGCAACCGCCCGCAGCCAGAGGAGACCGGCGGCACGTGGCACACCGAGATGCTCGGGCAATACCCTTGCCCCGGCCGCGACTCTGCGGATCGCCTCCTCGTAGGCAACCGCACCGTCGCCCGCGAACAACGGTTTCAGCTCTCGTCTCGAGAGCTCCTCCAGCAACGCCTCGACCCGCCAGGCCCCTGGCGCCACCCGCTCGTCGAGGCCATCCCCACTCATCTCGTAACAGGCCGCGTAGACCTCGCCGCGTTTCGCATCGAACATGGCACAGACCGGTCCCAGGCCGCCCACCCCGGCCGCCACGGCCGCCAGGCTGGAATAGGCGAACAGTGGGGTGCCTCGCGCCTTGGCCCACCCTTTGGCCAGCGAAGCGGCGACCCGGACGCCCGTGAACGATCCCGGCCCGGAACCGACCACGAGGGCAGTTAGCTCGTCCGGCGCCGTCTGCGTCACTTCCAGCGCATGGTCGATGGCCGGAAGCACGCGCTCCGAATGAGCCCCCTGGATTCGCAAAGTCTGCTCCAGCACCAGCCCATTCCGCCACACCGCCACCGAGCCCAGCGGCGTGGCGGTCTCGACGGCGAGCCAAACCTCGCGCTCAACGCCTTTGCCGGTCACCCCGAGCGCCGCTACCACTCGATCAACCCGGGAGCGGAACCGAGACAACGGGCCTGCACGCTTCTCTCGTCACTCCTCGCGGCGAAGTCGAGTTTGACCTCCCAGCGATCGTCCGGCTGCTGGCCTTCGGCTCGATCGGCCCACTCGACCAACACGAAGCCGGTCGAGCTCAACAGCTCATCCCAGCCGAGCGGCTCCATCGCATCGCCCGGGTTCAACCGGAAGAGGTCCACGTGAAAGATCGGAAACCCCCGTGGGCTTTCGTAGCGCTGAACCAGCGTGAAGCTGGGCGAGGGGATGTGGCCGCCGATCCCGGCGCCCCGGCAGATCGCACGGGCGAGGACGCTTTTCCCCGCTCCCAGAGGGCCAACCATCGCAATCCAGAGTGGCGAATCGGCGCCGGCACCGACGCGCCGGCCCCAATCAACCAGCGCGCTTTCCGAGACCGTCCGTGGGCCCAGCGTGCGCAATCCACTCATCGCCGAGCTGCTCGTCTCCCGCTCGAATGGGCCAGGGCGGCCCGTATCACCGGGACCGGCTTCGCGGCCGGTCCCGGCGCCGTCGAGTTTCGACGTCGGCTTTGATCTGGAAGATGTGGTCGCGCAGTTCCGACGCCAACTCGAAGTCGAGTTTTTCAGCGGCGCGCTCCATCTCCGCAGTCAGCCGCTCGATCAGCTCTTCGGGACCGACATCCGGAAGGCCGGCCAGCGCGTCCACCACGCGGGCACCCGGATCGAGCCGGCTATCCGCCACCGCCGTGGTGCGTCGCACCTCATCCGCCGATTTGCGGATTGACCGCGGCGTGATGTCGTGCTCGACGTTGTAACGGTGCTGGATCTCGCGGCGCCGCCGGGTCTCTTCGATGCACCGCTGCATCGAACCGGTGACGCCGTCTGCGTACATGATCGCTGTTCCCTGCTCGTTGCGCGCGGCCCGACCGATCGTCTGGATCAGGCTCTTGTCCGAGCGCAGAAACCCCTCCTTGTCCGCATCGAGGATCGCCACCAGCGACACCTCGGGAAGGTCCAGCCCCTCGCGCAGCAGGTTGATGCCCACGAGGACGTCGAACAGCCCCAGTCGGAGCCCCCGCAGGATCTCGACGCGCTCGATCGCATCGATGTCCGAATGCATGTATCGGACCCGGACGCCGACGCCCATCAGATACTCGGTCAAGTCCTCGGCCATTCGTTTCGTCAGCGTCGTCACCAACACTCGCTCGCCTCGACCCGCCCGGACCCGGATTTCGCCGATCAGGTCGTCCACCTGGCCGCGAACCGGACGGATCTCGATTTGAGGATCGAGCAAGCCAGTCGGTCGAATGATCTGCTCGACGACCACACCCGCGGACCGTTGCAGCTCGTGCTCACCCGGCGTCGCCGAGACGAAGATCACCCGAGGAACCAGCGCCTCCCATTCATCGAAGCGTAAGGGGCGATTGTCCAGTGCGCTGGGCAGGCGGAACCCGTACTCGACCAACGTGCTCTTCCGCGATCGATCGCCTTCGTACATGCCGCCGATCTGCGGCACGGTCACGTGCGACTCGTCGACGAAGACCAGATAGTCGTCCGGAAAGTAGTCGAGCAGGCAAGCGGGTCGCTCGCCCTCCCCGCGGCCCGAAAGGTGGCGAGCGTAGTTCTCGATCCCTGCGCAGTGACCGACCTCCCGCAACATCTCGAGATCGTACCGGGTCCGGTGCTCCAGACGTTGCGCCTCGAGCAAGCGGCCGCTCCGCCGCAGCTCGCGCGAACGCCGCTCCAGTTCCTCTCGAATCGCGACGATCGCCTGATCGAGGGAGGGTTGACCGATCGCGTAGTGGGTCGCCGGATACACGGCCGCCTGCTCCAGCTCGGCGATCACCTCTCCCGTGAGCGGATGAATCTTCGTCAGCCGCTCCACCTCATCACCCCATAACTCGACCCGCAACGCCTGTTCCTCGTAGGCGGGGAAGATCTCGACTACGTCACCACGGACCCGGAAGGTGCCACGTCTGAAATCCAGATCGTTGCGGCTGTAGCGCACATCCACCAGCGCGGAGAGGATCTCGTCCCGTGTGACCTGCTGGCCTCGCTCCAACAGGAGCAACAGCTTCCGGTACTCGGCCGGATCGCCCAGGCCATAGATGGCAGAGACCGACGCCACCACGATCACGTCGTCCCGTTCCATCAAGCTGGAGGTCGCGCGCAGGCGCAACTTGTCTATGTCGTCGTTGATCGAGGCATCCTTCTCGATGTACGTGTCGGTCTGAGGCACGTAGGCCTCGGGCTGGTAGTAGTCGTAGTAGGAGATGAAGTACTCCACGGCATTCGCCGGAAAGAACTGCTTCAACTCTCCATACAGCTGGGCCGCGAGAGTCTTATTGTGGCTCATCACCAGGGCAGGTCGACCCCATCGGGCGATGACCTGAGCCATCGTCAGCGTCTTGCCCGAGCCGGTCACCCCCATCAGCGTCTGCCAGCGATCTCCCCGTTCGAGACCTGCCACCAGCTCCGCGATCGCGGTGGGCTGGTCACCGGTGGGTTCGAACGGACTCCTCAGCTCGAACGGCGAGCGCTGGCCCAGCGCCCGCGGTGGGCGTGGCTCGACAGCCCTCGATCTTGGCATGATTCGAGGTGGTCCCGGCATCGGCAGCCGTCAAAAGCCGCAACGCTCGAGCATGAGCGCCCGAGCGTCGCGGAGTCGGAGATTCGCGGCAACGCTTACTCGTAGCTTTCGAACCACTTGTCGATCCCCGCACTGTCGGTGGCGTCGCCGGCCTCGTCCAGGTATTCCTCCGGCGGCAACTCGTCCCGCAGTTCCCGGGCCCGGCGTAGCATGGGGTTCGCCCCTAATCTACCGAAAAGTTGCACCGCGCGTTCCGCGGCCTTCCGCGCCTCCCCCGGCTGGGCCCGCGCCAGCACGCACGCGCGGTGGTATTGCAGGAACGCTTCGCCGTAAGGATCCTTGTCCGCCGTTTCGCCGATACTCTGTTTGGCAACCATGCCGGCCAGCCAGGCGTCGCTGTCCAGGTCGATGACCCGGATCCTCACGGCATCACCCTCTGCCCGGCGGGCGAACCAGCCCTCCTTGCCCCGGTACAGCTGCTCGAGACGCGCCGCCTCTTGCCAGGCCTGCAGCTCGTCGCCCAGCTCAAGATAGGCGAGCGCCCGGATCGCCGTCGTTAGAAAATCGTCCCTCCAGGCGCCGCTCTCCGGCAGCAGCTGGCGGATCCCTTCGGTCAGCTCCAGAACCGCCCCGTAGTCGCCTCGCTCGAACTCGAGCCGCGCGGTCCCGGTCCGGCAGCGGCGCGCCAGCGCCTCGTCGTCAAGCTCCTCGGCCAGGCGCAGCCCCGACTTGAACAGACCGAGGGCGCGATCGAATTCGCCCCGCAGCGTCAACAGCTCGGCGATGTTGACCTGCATTGCGATCTTCTCGTCGGGGATTCCGGCGACCTCCATGTTCTCCAACGCCGACTCCCAGTGATGCAACGCCTGGTCCCAGACGCCCGCCCGGAAATTCGCCAGCCCCAGCAGATCGTGGCAGACCGCCACTCCACCCAGGTCGTCCATCTGGTCAAACACATCGAGCGCACGCTCGGCCAGCCGCCGGCCCTCTTCCGGACTCCCCCAGGACAGGTGCACCCGCGCCAGCCGGTAGACCGCCTGGGCGACCATCTCGGCGCTGCCGCTCTGCTCGGCCACGTGAAGAGATTCCTCGGCCATCAGCAGCGCCTCCTCGGCCCGACCCAGCCGCTCCGCCACCACGCAGGACAGATCCAGCGCCCGGACCAGTTCCTCCGGCAGCTCCGCCGATCGGGCGACATCGACCAGACCGCCGGCCAGTGGCGACAACTCGAGGGGCNNGCATCGTCCCGGAGCGGAGCTGCGTTTCCGTGTCCCCCGCCTCTCGAGCTCGGCCATACACCGATTCCGCCAGCGCCTCTGCCTCCGGCTCTCTTCCCGTAGCACCGTAGATCGTCGCCAGCCGACTCTCGATCCGCAGACGCTCGCTCTCCTCCCGGGTGGTCCGCGCGGCGGCACGCAGGTAATCTTCCACCTCGTAGACGGCGAACAGGCGATCCGCGAGATCCGCGGCCTTGAGCGTCCATTCGTGAATCTTGTCGGACGACTCCGTGGCCAGATAGAGAGCGGCCACCTCGCCGGCGATCTGAGCAGCGCCGTCGCCGGTCAGCCTCTCCAGCGCTTCGGCCGCGCGAGTGGTCAGGTGCACGCGCCGCTTGCCGGATACACGCTCGCGGATGACCTGTCGAATGCGGGGATGGCGGAAGCGAAAGCGGGCCGACCAGGATCCGGACGCCCATCGCCGGTCGCCGATCCCGTGGAGGAGCGCGTGCTTGGCGTCCGCCGCCCGCAGCTCGGCCACGATCTCCTCCTCGCGTTTTCCCGCCTGGTGGGCGACCACAGCGGAGTCGATCACCGAACCGCCGAAAGCGGCGGCTTCGAGCGTCCAGCGCAGGCTCGGCTCCAGGCGATCGAGTCGAGCGACCATGATTTCGTCGATCCCTTTCGCCGGGCTCGGCATCCCCTTCTCACGCACTTTGAAGCGCCGCAGCCCTTTGCGGATGATCTTCTCTTCGAGCAGCCAGCGGCAGTAATGCTCCGCCCTCAGGGGGTTGCCCTGCGCCGCGCCGACGATCCAATCGCCCAGCTCGCTCGCCAGCTGGCCACCCACAGCGGCGCCGGCAAGCTCCAGCAGCGCCTCGCGTTCCAACCCGCGCACCACGAGTTCCATCGCGCTCGCGCCCGCGCGGTGCTGCACCTCTCTCACCGCCGGCGCGTACTCGGGCGTCAGCGATTCGTAAGTGACGACGATGAGCGCCGGCAGCGACCCCAGCGCGCTAGCGAGGCGCGCCAGCAGGTCGAGCGACGAACGGTCGCTCCATTGCAAGTCGTCGATGGCGAGAACGAGCGGCCGATTGCGCAGTATCGCCCGGCACAGCGCCAGAAACTGATCGAACAACGCCGGACGCCCCGGCGCCTGCGCGGCATCCGGCAGCCAGCCGGGCGCCGCTTTGCGCAACACCGAGGACAGACTGGCATCGCCCCCGGCCTGGGTGAGTTCGGAGAGGATATCACGAAAGGGGCCGTACGGACGGTACGGCGTCTGGTGCTCGACGCAGTAGGCGGTCAGCGCGAGGGTCCGCGGCTCCAGCGCCTGAATCTGTCTCAGGAATGACCCGGCCAGCGCCGTCTTG
>JABAOH010151804.1_pt2 | contig 20409 bp, 24 predicted proteins | sample 7062181 | NCBI WGS metagenome assembly JABAOH01 (sample SAMN14538630, study PRJNA623070) | marine sediment metagenome | biome: marine biome [ENVO:00000428]; feature: marine pelagic biome [ENVO:01000023]; material: deep marine sediment [ENVO:00002113]; isolation source: pool of 5 deep marine... | reverse complement strand
TACACTGAGTGCTCCCCAGAATCGTAGTGGTGAGGGTCGTATACTGCCTGAAGCTCATTCCCGTCGGGGTCCAGGAAATTGGCCAGGATACCCCCCCATGGTTGCACCTCGGGTTCGTGGGTGAACCTGACGCCGTGCCGCTTCAGTCTAGCCGCAAAGGTGTCCATGTCTCCGACCTCTAGGACGATACCCGTCCGAGTGATACCTCCCTCTCCCTTCTCCCNNAACTCGAGGGCACGGTCGAAGTCACTCACACGGACCGAGGAGACCCAGACCCGTTTAGCCAAGCCCTTGTCCTTCATAGTACCTCCTTCCATTGCATTCCCCATTGCTCGGGCGCACCTCGCAATCTTGATATACAAAGTATAGTATATAACACCTCCAGGGAAGCAGAGTATACTGTGATAACCATGGCATGGCGGGGCAAGAGTACCTCAGAGGAACCAGTCATCCCAGAGATTCCCTTTGAGTCGTGTCCCATCCAGGCGAGCTTAGGAATCCTAGGCAGGAAGTGGGCTTGCCAGGTCCTGAGAGACGTCGCCTTCTTTGGAGAGATGACCTTCACGCGAATCCTAAGGAACAATCCCGGAATGACGCCCCGGATTCTTTCCATGCGCTTGGGAGATCTAAAAGGAGAGGGGCTCATCGAGCGGATCGAAAATCCTCACAACCCGCGGAATATCACTTACCGATTGACGCGCAAAGGGGAAGACGCCATCCCAGTTCTCACGTCACTGATACAGTATGGAATGCTGCATCACGCTGAGCGAGTCTTCGAGGACCGAAAGCCGAGGCGATTGGGCGATGTGTTCCCGGGCAGGCATCGAAGAATGCTTGGAAGCTTAGGAGAATATGCGAAAGAGGATCACTAGACCCCTGGTCAGGCGGAGCAAGAACACTTTGACCTCTCGACCTCACGGTGAGGGAATGCCGTAGTATTGCTGACGGGGAGGTTAAGTATTCGCCTCACGATGGATCTATAATGACGACACCGACCCGGACTCAGGATGGCCTGAAGATGGTCGGCTGGTCTCTTCTGTTCTACTTCATTGCCCTACTCTTCAGCCTATCCTTGGCCATCGCCCTTGTCGCTATGGCGCTCCTGAGGGTCACGGACTTCCTCAGCTTCTTCTCACTTCTGATGGGGCTCATCATACCCTCCAGTCTCCTCACCATCGTCGTGATCGTTCTGTTCCTCATCGGCTACGTAACTCTGTACAACCACAGGCACGAGTTTGGTGCTCCTCATCAGAAGAGCATGGAGCGGAGCTTCCTCCTGTTCATCGGAGTTATTGTCAGCATCATCGCCATCCAGGTGGTGGCCTTCGTGATGTACTTCCTCGCCTTCGCCTCCTGGTTCATCATGTTCGGCCTCGGCACGGCGACTCAGCCGACATTAGAGGAGATGCAGCAGGCCCTCATACCAGCCATCATGACGCAGCAAGGCCTCGCGATATTCTTGGCCTTCCTGGTAGTGGTCTTCCTGTACTACGTCGTGATTTCGCTCCTACCCGCGGCCGATCGCGTTACCCTCAAGGCTGCCATGGTCATGCTGGTGCTGGGTCCCGCGTTGGCATTCGCCATCCTAACGTACCAGTACTTGACAGGGCAGCTCTTCATTCCCGCCTTTCAGGAAGGCGTTGGCTTAGGGATCCCTGTCATCAACTTCCAGCTCCAAGATGTTCTCGCTGGTCTCGCGGGAACGTCAATGCAGGCTGCCGGAGGATTCCTCTTCTGGAGGGTGTTCAAGATCGCCTTTGAAGCGGTACGCACGGGTGAGATACGGCCCCAATCTTCGGATTCTGTTGGCCCGTAGGGTCGGGAAACAGGCTGACTCTTCTTTCAGGGGATTGGGGAGGCCAGCATGTCTCAGTGGGCCCCTTTCCGCGGACAGTGAACGTATTCTCTTAGACCTCAGCGTATCTAAAGCAACTGACGAGATGGTCGTTGACCATTCCCACTGCTTGCATGAAAGCGTAGCAGATCGTTGGCCCGACGAACCTAAATCCGAGGCTTCGTAGGTCCTTGCTCATCGCACGAGACTCCGCGGTTTCTGCTGGAAGCTCGGCGAGCGAGTTGAACTGATTTTTGATGGTCTTTCCGCCGACGAAGCCCCAGATGTAGTCATCGAAGGACCCAACCTCATTCCTCACCTGGAGGACCCTCTTTGCATTCTCAATGGCGGCTGAGATCTTCAGACGGTTTCGGACGATGCCAGGGTCTGCTAGCAGGCGGTCGACGTCTTCGTCACCAAACCGTGCGACTCTCTCTATGTTGAAATCGCTGAAGGCCGATCGATAGCCTTCTCGCTTTTTGAGGATCGTTTCCCAGTTGAGGCCCGCCTGAGCACCCTCCAAGACGATGAACTCGAAGAGCTTCTTATCGTCGTGCTCCGGCACGCCCCACTCCTTGTCATGATAACTTTGTATGAGGGAACTGCCGACTGCCCAGGGGCATCTAATCACCTTCATTCACTCTGACCTTGCCCACCGAGACTGTGTAGCATCCCGCAGGGGGCGCGCCGCCCAGCTCGCTCAACCGACGGATTCAAGGAATCTGTCCATCGGCACGGCGGGCAGGGTTTCGGCGACCACGACTCCAGTCGAGGATATCAAGGCGCTTATCTTCATCATGGTTTTGTCGTCTGGCGCCTCGACTACAGCCACAAAATCGTAGGAGCCCAGGGTTCCCCACGAGGATACTAACCTCCCGCCGTTCTCCTTGAACATCTTGGCAGCCATCTCGACGACAGATTTCGCCTCCTTGATCGCCTTTCTTCCTTCAGCCGTGAGCCTGATCAGTCGAATGTAAGTCGACATGTCTTCTACCCCGTGGTGGACACCGGGGGTGTCCTTAAGGATTTCCCATGTGGTTTTCTCGAGGAGTCGTCGGCAACCTGCCGAGCGGGGCTTCGTGGCCCAGGTCGCATTCTCCTTCACTTTCATAGTCCCAGTCGCCTTCTCTAGAGGCATCGAATGGAAGGAAGTCAGATGGGAGTCGTTGAGGAAGAGTCAAGTTCGGGTCATTTCCGTCTTCCGCCGAGACCGGTTGGGTTGCGTCGTCTCCTCCTCAGACTCCCGATCTATCTTTACCGCTTGCGATTGGGGTGGCTCGTCGGAAACAGACTCCTACTCCTTCGACACAGGGGTCGCAAAACTGGTCACACCCACAGCACTGTCCTTGAGGTCATTAAGTACGACGCCGCGTGTGAGGAGTCCTTCGTCGTGTCCGCCTGGGGGAAGAAGACTGATTGGTATAGCAACATCAAGGCTAATCCGCCCATCGACGTACAGATTGGTTGGCGGCGGTATGTCCCTATGGTCCATTTCCTTTCACCGGAGGATGGATATGAGGTGCTCACGGATTACGAGCGAAGAAATCCCGGGGTTACCCGCTTCCTCGTGAGATTGGTTGGTGTGGAATACGACGGGTCTGAGGAAGCCCGGCGCCGGCTGGCATCTGTGTTTCCCGTTGTGTCGTTCCGCCCCAATGAAAGTGGAGGGGTGGGCCCTCCCTGAGACTACCGCTCAAGCCCAGCCAGAAGTTTCATCACCCTCAGACGCGTATGATGGACGAGAGGAAGCCCTTCCCTCCATTTTCGTGGAAGTTCGTCTCGAACTTCGCGTCCCTTATGTACTCGACCTCCCAACCGTCGACAAAGGTCGTCCGAATCTCCCGCTTGGAGATGCGACGAGGACCGCCCCAGTCTCCCGGCTCTGAGTCGCTGAAGCAGAGCATGAAGTACCTCCCGCCTCGACGTAAGACCTTCGCGAGGCTCTGCACGAATAGGGGGCGCTCCTCATCAGAGAAGATGTGGAACAAGCCTGAGTCCAGGATGGTGTCGAAGCTGGTTCCCAGCCGGGGCAAATCGAAGGCGTCCCAGATTAGGAACGTCGCTTCAATCTCCCGCGCTACAGCCTTCCCTTTTGCCTTCTGGATAGCGACGGGAGAGCTGTCGACGCCCCATACAGTGTGTCCCAGGCTCGCGAGATAGAGAGTATTCTCACCAGTGCCGCATCCCAGGTCGAGGACCCTGCCCCGTATCTGATGGTTACTGGCAAGGGATACGACCTCACTTTGGGGCCGTCCAATATCCCACGGCGGCGTCCCCTCGTAAGCCTTATCGAACGTGTTCACGATGGATGCCCCTGGTAGCTTCGCTCATCCGCGGGAGGTCCTTGAGTGGTGAGCCGACCTGCTATACGCCCCATGGACCAGGCCCAGGGCCCGGGTTGGGTCCAGGACTTCCGGGATCTAAGGGTCTCCAAGGGTCTCTGGGACTAAAAGGGTCTGGTTCCGAGTTTCGCCTTGACTGTAGCGGTACTGCCATGACGTTCCACCTCCAGCTCAGCTTGATCTCCGATCTTTCTGCTCCTGAGCACATCAACGAGGTCTCCGACGGACGCAACAGCCTCCCCATCCACGGATAGAACGACGTCCCCGACCTGCAGGCCCGCAGCCTCCGCAGGACTGTCAGAGGTGACTTCCACGACCAAGACCCCGCGCGAGGTTCGAAGCCCGTAGTGGTGAGCGACTCGCCGATCGACGTCGTACCCCACGATCCCTAGCCATGGCCGTTGGACCTGGCCGAGCTCGATAATCTGCCTGGCGATGTCGAGGGCGGTGTTCACTGGGATGGCGAAGCCAATACCGTCTGCGTATGGTATCGTGGCGGTGTTGACGGCCACTACCTTACCTTCGACGTCCACAAGGGGCCCCCCGCTGCTCCCTGGGTTAACCGCAGCGTCAGTCTGGATCATCTTGAGGCCGTTGCCGTTGCCCATCTGTAGACTTCTGCGGAGTGAGCTGATTACTCCAGAAGTTACCGTCGGTCCGCCCGAAAGGCCCAGGGGGTTACCGATGGCGAGGACTGGCTGGCCTACCTTGAGCTCATCGGAGTTCCCGAACTCGGCAGGATGCAGGTGTTCGCCCTCGACTTTGACCACCGCGATGTCCGTCTCCTTATCACTGCCCAGCACCAATCCACCGAGGATGCGGCCATCGTTCAAGGTCACTACTATACGTCGAGCCTCGTCTACTACGTGCCTGTTCGTGAGTATGTGGCCCTCCTTGTCCATGATGACTCCCGAACCCATTCCTCGTTTCGGGTAACGACCGAAGGGAGGAAAGGGTGGTCGTGCGCGTGTGCTGACGCTCACAGTGCTTTCACCCGCTCTCTCAACTGCGCTTGTCATTGCTTCTTGCAGCTCGCTCAGCATATGGATCGGTAACGCGAGAGCGGGATTTGTTGACCAGGGGTTGCCCAACTCTAGTCACAAGGTGCGCTCTCCCAAGCGTTGGGAAGGGGATTGTCAGCGCCGCAAACTAGAGCCCAAGGTTTATACCAGGCTGAATCCTGGAAAGGGCCGTGAAGGACGCTCCAGAGCCGTTTGGAGATGGGGCGGCGCTGTCGGATCACGACCTCGAAGTCCTAAGCCTACTCAGCGCTGAGGGAACAGCTCAGGTCACGTTCCAAGGAATTAGGCGTTCCTTGGACATGCATCAGGAGTCACTGTCCAGGGCGCTGCGACGTCTCCAAGAAGATGGACTTGTTCACAGTACCGCAGGCGGCTACGTCGTTAGCCCCGAAGGGTTCGCCAAGGCCAAGAACATCGTGAGGGACACAGGCCAGGTGTCGGTGCCCGTCCTCAGGACCGTGCTACCAGGCGAGCGAGAAGGGGCTTACGCCGCAGAGGGTTTGCGCCAGCGTTGGTTCGGTTCCCTCCGTTGGTACGGGTACTCGAAGGATGCCGTTGGTACGACGCTCTCCTGGACTACAGAGGACGGCGGAGTCCGCCTTGATGCCCGCTTTGAGGGGGTCCTACTGTCGGTGGACGCTCGCCTAGCCGACCCATCGAGACTCCCTGAGGCGATTGTCACCGCCCATCGTTTGCTCTATGAGGTAAATCGGGCGTATCTAGCAACGGCGCAACGCGCCTTGCCTCCGCCGAATAGCTAGTTTCTCTCCCATTCTCGCCAGAAGGTCCCGTCCCACGGTGAGTTTTAAAGATGAGGAGTGCCAATAGTCTGTTCGCAAGAGGAGGGGATACAGTGAGTGGGGACAGGACCTCGCCGGACACGGTCACCGGCTACATCTCTGGCCTCCCTCCGCCTCAGAGGCAGGTTGTTGAGGCGCTGAGGCGCTTGGTTCGCCAGGAAGCACCCGCTGCTGCGGAGAGCCTGAAGTGGGGTCAGCCATGCTGCTTCAGAAACGGAAACATATGTTATATCGCCGCCGAGGCAGGCCAGGTGAAGCTTGGCTTCTTTATAGGCGGCGATCTCCGAGACCCCGAGAAGCTGCTGGAGGGCACCGGGAAGAAGATGAGAGACATCAAGGTCCGAACCCTCGGGGACATTCGTCAAAGAGCCTTCGCGGCCCTGGTAAGGGACGCTGCAGAACTGGGTCTGCGTCAAAGGTCGGGCGCGGAAGGGTGCCCTAACCGTTGGGAGGAGAACTCATGAGCGGGAAGATTAGACGGGAGACAAGGATGAGCGATCAGGCCGTCGAGGCCAAGACCGGACGCATTTGGGCTGATTGGTTCACCATCCTCGACGATTGGGATAGTGCGTCGAAGGAACACAAGTCGACGGCAAGGTACTTAGCAGAGAAACATGGCCTGAGCCCTTGGTGGTCCCAGACTGTGACCGTGGAATATGAAAGGGAGCGCGGCCTGCGCGAAGTGGGAGAGCGCGAAGGCCAGTTCGTCGCCACGGTCCAGAGAACAATCAGGGCCACACCGGAGGAAATCTACTCGGCCCTGACGAGGCCCGAGGCCCTCACGAGTTGGTTCACGAAGGAGGCGTCGGTAGACCTCCGTGTAGGAGGAAATTACGAGAACAGCGACGGTGACACGGGAAAGTTCCTCGTGATCGAACCCCCGGCCCGCCTCAGGTTTACCTGGGAGAATCCCGAGCACTCCCCTGGATCCGAGGTGGAAGCTACAATCCACCCCAAGACGGCGAACAAGAGCACCCTGCGTCTCGAGCACTCCAAACTCAAGAGCAGGGAAGAGTTCGAGGACATGAAAGAGGGGTGGAGCTGGGCCCTGGACTCCCTAAAGTCGTTCTTGGAGAGGGGTACTGCCATCAGCTTCGAGGAATGGGGTGAGGGGAACTAACGGAAGGGTAGACATTGGCGAGGTCTGGAAAAACCCCCGGACTGGGGGACAAGCTGAACTTTCATCCCCTGACACCGGATCGCTGGGATGATTTCGAAACTCTCTTCGGCCCCAGAGGAGCCTGTGCAGGTTGTTGGTGCATGTGGTGGAGGGTCACCTCCTCCGAGTTTGAGAAGAATAAGGGAGATGGCAACCGGGAAGAGATTATGAAGCTTGTCCAGTCGGGGCGTGTTCCCGGAATAATCGCCTATCTCGGAGACGAGCCCGCAGGGTGGTGCTCCATCGCCCCTCGCGAAGAGTTCCCGCGACTGAACCGCTCTCCCACCCTCAAACCGGTAGACGATACACGGGTCTGGTCCGTTGTCTGCTTCTTCATCAACCGCAGGTACCGTAGGATGGGTCTCAGTGAAGAGCTCCTCAGAGCCGCCCTCGTTTACGCTCGAGAACAGGCGGCTGGAGTTGTAGAGGGTTATCCCGTGGAGACTGAGAAGTCCCGCTACCCTGACATAGGCGCGTATACGGGATTCGCCTCCACCTTCAACAAGGTGGGGTTCCGGGAGGTCTTACGCCGCAGGGGTACGCGGCCCATCATGCGCTATGAGTTCTAGGCTTTCACTTCCTTGAGCAGCTTTGACCTCAGCACGTTCCTGAACTCCCGAGTCAGACGCATAAACTCCTCGAATTCCTTGTCGGACATCGTCATCCGTCGGGCGTACTTCCCGACGGACTGCTTGACGAGGAAGTCCACGTCCTCGAGCTCTGCAGACCTGGCCTCAAACTCCTTGTCACTGCCCAGAGAGTCTATACGCGTCTGTAGGTCCACCAGTTCCGAGATCGTCTGGTCGTCAAACTCCACGTCGATTCCGAGTCTAGGGAGGCTCTCCAGCGCCTGCCTAACCTCCCTCCGCGCGTGCTCCTTGCCGAGCTCCCCCGTCCCATAGGAGAAGTTGAACACCTCGGCCGTTGCCCGATAGTACGTCTCGATGAAGTGATCTACACGCTCCTCTCGAGCAACTTCAATCATTCCTGCGTCACGCAGCTTGCGTATGTGGTGATATATGGCCTGCGGAGTCTTGGAGAGCTCTTCCGCAATCTGGCTGACTGTCATATCCTTAACCCTAAGGAGATAAATCATCCTCCTTCGGGTCTCATCCCCGATGAGCTGGAAGGCCTCGGGGTCCGTGATAAGCTTGAAGGCCTTCATGGAGCCTCCCCTCTATAATCTGTATTGACCTATGGTAGATAACTGTTATCATTGTTAAAGCAAAGGTTTTAATAGGTAGGTGACGGTTATGCAAACCCACGTTTGGGTGGTGAAAATATGAGCTATAGTAATGCAAAGGGAGACCGCAGAGGTTTCAGTGCGCGTAGTCCCACGACAGAGTTCATGATCCTCATGAATACTGGCGGTATCTTTCGGGGTATCTGAAGATGCTGCACGAGTATGGCAAGGCCGTAGTCCAGGAGAGGGCGATGCAGGGACATCTGAGCCCGCTAGCTCGATACCTTCGACACGAATTCGGCGGAGGAACGGAACCCAGGTACCTGCTCTCCGAAGATGCAACTGAAGCAGCTGCTCGGACGGAGGGTGGGAGGAAAGTGGAGACTGCAAGCGCGGCCTCAAAGGGTCACTCTCCTACTCATGTCCGCAGGGTTGTCGACGGCTTCGTCATTGATGGCGACGACCTCCCCGCCCACCATCGAGTTCGTGACGGGCTTCTGGGAGTCACGCCCCACAGTGTGACTCGGTGAGTCTTCTCTGAGTGACCTTCACAATCTCAGCGCTAAGTCTGCGCCCGGGAGAGGACTCACCGCCTGGCCAGTCACGTTCCGGGATGGCTGTTCACCTTGGACACTAAGCCCGATTAAAAGGCTATTTTAGGCCTAGGAAGCGGGACCAAAACCTCCGCCTTTCTTGGGCCCTGACTATCAACACTGGGACCCGGGCCCTCTTTACGACCTCCTCACTGACGCTCCCCATTATGAAACTCCTGATCCCGCCCATTCCGTGAGACCCGACAACGATGAGGTCGTGTTTACCCATTGTGGCCTCCGCCAGTATCTGATTGGCCACCTTGCCGTGCCTCACAGTCAGCTCTGCCTCGACTCCGCCCTTCTTCATGGTTAGGAGAGCTTCGTCGAGTACTCTCTTCAACTCAGGGTCCCCAACCTTCTCTGGCTCTGGCGCCTTTCGAAGGAAGAGTGACGGCTCTGTCTCTGCCACGTACAGCAGGGTTGCCTCCGCTTGCAGCGGTGCAGCGATGCGTATACCGAACTCGACTGCCTGTTGGCCATAGGGGGAGCCACCAGTACAGAAGAGAACCTTCTTGAGCTCTCTCTTTCGACCCCAGTGGACCAGGTAGTTGACCCTTGCGTGATGCAGGATTGAGACCACTTCGGCACGGGGGAAGATCTTCTTCAGCCCTCGCCTACCCCTGAAGGAGAGCATGACGAGTTCGTAGTCCGGCCCCCCGATGCTCCTCATGACGTCTGCCGCCAGACCTCTCTTCACCTGGCCCCTCACGTCGGGGGTGATGTCCTGTAGCATGGAGAGCCTCTCCTGAAGAACGGGCAGGGCGGACCGCACCTCGTCGACAGTTTCGACAATTATCCAGAGGTCCAGGGGAAGGTCCAAAGCGGTAGCGACGGCCCCAGCATACACTAGGACCGCTTCCCCGACTGCTCTGTCCACGGCAAGAAGGATTCCACGACCCTTCCTCTGCGCGCCTGGCTCAGCCATGCACTATTCCTCCCTGCGTAGCATTCTGTCCCCACTTCGACCAACGCTCATATCATACCACCAAGAGAATCAGGGGAGTCGCCACCATCACTACGACGAAGCCGATCAGGGCCCTGTTGCTGTGGAACGTCCAGTGGAAGACCCACAGGATCCCTCTACTGTAGTATTTGTAGAGGAGTAAGGCCAAGAGAGAGATCGCACCAACGCTGAGCATCGCCACGAGAACGAGGTTGAGGGCGGAGGTGTTGGCGAGGAGAAAACCTACGAGGAGCGTGTCCACGAAGGTGGTGATGTTCGCTCCCATTACGTACGGGACGACATCCCTTCGTCGCAGGTATCCCTTCAGGTAGAGGGGAACGAGCATGCCAAGCGAGAGGGATACGCTCGTAGAGAGGAAGGTGATGCCAGCACCGAGGATGAACGAGAAGAAGGGAATCTCGAGGAGACGGTGGATAGCTGAGACCTCGACCTCCTCGACCTCTTTCCTGTGAAAGGCTCGATCGAAGAGCGATAATCCGGCGTACAGAGAGACAAAGGAGAGGGCGAAGAGGAGGGCAGGAGGTACGGAGCCGCCCAGGACCGCGACTATGGGGCCGAAGAGGGTCTCCATTAACCCCAAGAGCGAGGGCGGAGTGGCTATGGTGAGGCCCCCCAAAAGGCCTGCATCCAGTAGCCAGAGCCCAAGAAAGACCGCTGGGATGTAGATGGAGTATGTGACCAAGAAGGATAGGACTCCCATGGATAGGCTCTCTTCCCTACCGCCACCCCTGGCCATGGCCACGAGGCCGATGACGATGACAATGAAGGAGGCCCCGAAGCGGGAGCCCATGACCATCATGTAGGCCGATGGGACCCCGAGGACGTCAGCGTCCAAGAAGCCAAGCGCGATGGCAGCCACGGGGGATCCGCTGAGCACCAAGTAGGTGACAGTCCACCCGAATCCAAGAGAACTGGGCAGAGAGGTCAGGAGGGAACCAAAGAACCCTCCGAAGGTTGGCGCAAGGACCTGCGCCGATGACTGCATTAAGCGGATTCCCAGCACGAAGACGTAGATCCCCACCAGGGCGAAGACCACCTTCCTCGCGATGGCAAGCCACGATACCCGGGGCAACTCCTCCTCGTAGATGTAGGCCTGGGCCAGCCTTTCACCTGCGACTCTCAAGGCATCGGGGTCGTCCTGGGAGGGACTGGACGGGGTGTTACTCAACGCGCGAGAATGCCTCCGACTTCGCATAAAGGTATCCTGGCAGGCTACGCTAGGAGGAGATCGGAAAGCAGTTTGCCAGCCGCCACGAAGAGAACAAGTATGAAGACCAAGGCCACGGACCTTGACCTCAACTTCGCCAGACCCCAAGACGAGCCAAGGAAGGAACCAAGGAGGACGGCTGGCCAGAGGGCTATGAGCGACCAGTAGTCCAGAGGAGACCTTCCGAAGGCCAGGTAGCTCAAGATTCCCACAGTGGATATTGGGATGATCATGAGCGTGGAGGTGCCGATGGCCAGCCTCGTCTTCCTTCCCAGCACGTAGACCATAATGGGGACGTTGGCGAGGCCGCCTCCAATGCCGAGGCTGCCCGCTAGGAATCCTGAGGAGAGGGTCAACCCTGAGGACAGACCCAGGCGGGAGCGCGTCATCCTCGAGTCGTCGCTGTGTTCGATCGTCTCCACGCGGCGTATCCAGTCGCGGAACATCTTAAGGCCCACCACCACAAGGACAGCGGAGAAGAAGGCGAGGAAGAACTTTCTGGAGGAGGATAGGGTGAAGAGGGCTCCAAGGACGGCCCCTATGAGGGCCCCACCCACCAGGATGGCAGCGAGCCTGGGCCGCACGAGGTCACGTTTGTAGTGATTGTAGGTCGCAGGCAGGGCGGTGGCGATGGTGAAGGCGAGAGACATGGGGACAGCCACAGCCACATCCAACGGTGTGAGGAAGGTTAGCAAGATGGGGACGAAGAGATGCCCCCCTCCCATTCCAAGGTTGGAGTAGACGAAAGCCACCAGGAAGAGGAGCACGGCCACAAGGGCGAGTACCAGGGGGTCCACGCTCGTATAAGGGGCTCCCTGAAAAAGCTACGGTCCATGGCAAGGGCTTTAGGCAGCCCTAATGTATCGACAGCGTTGGACTTCCTCCTACGCTACGGCGAGATCGGACTCAAGAGCGGCCCAGTACGGCGTTCGATGAAACGGAGGTTGATCCGGAACGTCAAGGCGATCTTTAGCCACTGGGGGGAAGAGTGCTCTGTCAAGGAGGAGGAGGGCAGGCTCTTCGTGTCCTCCGACTCTGCAGAGGCCCATGAAGTTCTCTCGCGAGTCTTCGGCCTAGTCTCCTTCAGCCCCGTGTGGATAACCACGTCTCAGATGGAAGATATGACCCGCCTGGCGCTCGAGCTTGTCAAGGAGGTCATCCAACGAGGGCCTCGGTTCGCCGTGAGGGTGAGGAGGGTTGGTGAACATTCCTATACGAGCATGGACGTCGCGCGAGATCTTGGCTCCGCCATCCTCCATGCCCATCCTAAACTGAAGGTGGACCTGAGGACCCCGGATTGGGAACTCATGGTGGAGGTCAGGGGCGAGAAGGCATACCTTAGCGTCGAGGTGTGTCCTGGCCCTGGAGGACTACCCTTAGGGAGCCAAGGCCGCGTCGTCGCCCTCGTAGAGTCTCCGGAGGGTGCCATGGCGGCGTGGCTCATGATGAAGCGGGGATGCAGAGTCTTCCCAATTTACCTAGATGAGGAGAAGTGGGCGAAGGCCCTTTTGTCATGGGACCCGGGAATTGAGATTGCCCAGATAACGGCGATGAAAGATGCGGATGGCGTATTGCGAAGGACGCGGTCCATGGGCATAGTCTATCCGTGGGGCCTCGAGCGGACAGGAGAGGAAGGTCCGAGGCCGGCCTTCTACCCCTTGGTGGGGTACACCATGGACGAGCTTGACCATCTGCGACGCACAGTCCTTGGTTCTCCACAGACTGGCTAGCTACTTTCCCCTGCTAGAGTGAGCCCGGATCGAAGGCCTCACCTTCTCAGCCCCCTTACCCTTTATGCGAAGGCCTCGACCCTTCTTCCCCGCTGAGGTCAGTCCTCTGAAGACCCTACCTCTGTTGGCCGGCCGCAGGAGCCAGTTCACACTCTTATCCGCCCTTATGGAGGGATTGCTGGGGTCCACAAGGAGGACTTCATAGTATTTGTAGCGGCCGTCCTCCCCTACCCAGTAGGAGTTCAGCACTTCCATGTTGGGATATTTGCTGGCCACCCTCTCCTCCGCGATTCGCTGCAGGCCCTTCGCCATGGTGATCTTGGATATGCCCTTCCTCTTGGGCCTACGGCCGCCTCGAATGGTATGCTTCCTCAGACCGCCGCGGCGCACCCTGGACCTGACCACCGCGAAGCCGGGTTTTGCCTTGTAGCCGAGAGCCCGGGCCCTGTCGATTCTCGTCGGCCTCTCTACCCTCTCGACGGCCTGGCCCCTCCTCCACTGAATCTTTCTCTGGCGGAGAAGCTCTCCCACGTAGCTTTCGTCGGGGGAGGCCCAGGCCTCACCCACGTAGCGATAGAGGCTGCGAGGCCTCCTCTGTCTCTCCTCTTGGGGTTCTTCGGCCACCTCACTCGGCCTCCGAGGCATAGGCGTGGAGTGGCTTCCTACTTCTCGCCGCTATTTAGCCCTTGTGGGGGGTGTACTAGCCAGCTAGCAAAGGTTACATGAAGTCTTCGAGGGTCAGAGGTCGGTCCGTCTTCTTCGGTTCAACCTTCGGCTTAGAGGAGAAATCATCGCCGTAGAGAGTCGCTTGCTGACTTCCCGCCAACAGACTCTTTTCATCCCAGCCGAAGACCTCGCTGATGTAGCCAAGGGTCTGGGCTAGTCGGCGAGCGTAGTACTCCCAATCCGGAGTGTCATCGAAGGGCCTACCACTTAGGTAGGGTTGGACCTCCATGGGCGTCTTTCTGGCGTTGGTCACCACCCAGGACACCTTCATCCCCGGCACGAACTCGTAGCCCAAGGCACTGAGCTTATTTGCCGCTTGGACATTGGGCATGGAGTCTGGGTTGACATACTGCGACGGCTCCTTCACGCTGCGGGATATGACAAGCTTCTCAGGCGGTACCCGCCCCTCCTGCACCAAGGTTATGAGCTCTCTAGCGTACTTCACCGAGCCCTCGATGTCGTTGTTCAGGATTTTCTCCAGAACCTCTCCCTGACCCTCGCTCTGGAGGTCGAAGGCATCTGTCCTCCTGATCTCGTATCCCCGGACGACGAGCTCGTCCGAGGGCCAGGCCACCCTCCCAGCGTACCGCTTCTTCTTTCCATGGGAGAAGAAGGTTCTGAAAACCTTTTCGAACTCCAGCTGCATTCCCTTCACTGAGAGTTCCTTGGCCAGCGCCTGCCCAGCCTTGAGACACTCCTCTAACGTCGTGGCCGTGGGGAAGAAGAAGACGCTATCGGTGTCCCCGTAGATCACCTTGTTTCCCCTGGCCTCCAGTCGCTCGATGACGCCTTTGATGTTCTCACGAGCAAAGGCCGTGATGCTTCCACCGATCTTGGGATTCGTGAACCGATAGAAGGATGACGCCAGCACGCCATAGAAAGCGTTTGTCAGAACCTTGACCGCATCCTCCAGGCGCTCCTGATACTCCCTCTGGTCTTGGGTGCTCGCCTCCTCCCTCTTGACCCGAATCTCATGTCGCTGTCCCATCAGCCCCTTGAGGATCCCTGGAAGCAGCCCCTCTCTCTGCTCCCGACTCAAGAAGTGAGCGCCTGTGGGACTGGCGATCTCTCCGTCTGGATGGAGGGTTGTGAAGCACACATTGTTCTCGATGATGAGGCTCGGATACATGGCTCGGAAGTCCATGCCGACGACCCACTCGTAGAGACCCGGGTCGATGCTGTGAACGTACCCCCCCGCGATGGACTCTGTCCCACCGCGTCGGTTCATCATGGGGACCCCTACGCCCTGCCTGTCGGCGACCCGTATAAGGATGGAGTCGATGAGGTTGGAGGTCCTCCCGTTGAGAACGTCGTCCAGGGGCAGCTTAGAAACGGCGGCCAGGTCCATGGCCTTCTCAACGCTGGCCAACTTCTCGAGGATCCTGAGAGAGAGCTCCGCGTCCTTCAAGCAGTACTTCACGACCTGGTCTGGGTCCCGCTGCCACTCCTCGTCTATCCGCCCTCTGTCTACCTCCTCCTTGCCCTCTCCCAAGAGCATGCGAGAGACGTGGTCCAGGGTCTCCTGCTTGGGCTTCAGGTCACTCTTGACGCTCCACCAGGCATCGGCGATGACTCGTCCGTGGAGGCGCCAGAGCCTCTCGCTGAAGCTCCTCATGGTCTCGTAATCCCTGCCCAGGGGCAGGTCGCCAAAGCCCTCCTTGCGAGCCCTCTCGAGGAGGACTGGTATGTCGTAGCCGCCGATGTTGTAACCCGTTATGATGTCGGGATCCTCCTTCTGCACCATGCTGACGAAGTTACGCAGGATATCCCGCTCAGCGCCTCGGAGGGCAGTCAGCTCGATTTTGCCGCCGTAACGGAGAGCCACGCCCAGGGTGAATAGCCTGCCGTCCTCCATGCTATTCTCAATGTCGAAGCTCAGGACCTTCAGGGCGGGGTTGAAGGGCACGCAGCCCTCGAACTTCTCGGCCTCCACGACGAGCTCCGTGGTGTAGTTGCCCTCCGTCTCTTTCCCGTGTACCCGGAAACAGGCCCCCAGGTCCAGGTCGTACATGAATCGGTGTACAAAGGGGATATCCGCGGCCAGGACGTCGGCGCCATATTGCTTACACTTGTTCCTGTATTCAGGCGTCCTCCAGGGGTGCTTCATCACCACCTGGTAGCATACCTTCTTCACTAAGGGTGAGACCTCGAGCTCCACTTCCCGTAGATCCACGACCTCATCATCTCTCTTTAGATACCCCAGAAGGGACTGGGGCGGCTCGATGGTGTAGAAGTAAGGGTTGAAGCCCCTGTGCTCGACGGCTATCGACCTGCCTTCCCGCGTCCGACCGAAAAGCTGTATGACCGGCCTCTCTTCATCGCCCTCCCTTCTATAGGAGGCGGCCAAAAGCCTCACGTCGTAGTGACTCGGCATCTCACGCCCTCGCGACTATCCGGATGACGTCTCCGTCTTGTAGCTGGTAATCCTGGCCAACCACCCTCTTGGTCCTGGCGTTGATGGCCCGGATGAAGTTCTCTCCCAGGTCCGTATGGACCTTGTAAGCTAAGTCTCTTGCTACACTGCCAGTCGGCATCAGATAGGCGTCGGGGAGGACGTTGCCGTCCTTGTCCGTCCAGTGCGTTTCATCCTCCACAGGGTACACAACCACCAAACCCAGGATCCTGTAGATGAGTTCCTCTAGACAGCGCTGAACTCCCGTGGAGCCAAAGGATTCCAGGTGGGCCGAGATGGTTTTCAACGCCTCCCTCTGAGCGTCCGACAGGCGTCCCTCCTCTTTCACCGTGAACTCGGAAGATCCTGGGAGATAGTCCAACATGCCAGCCTTAGAGGCCCTGCGGAGGGCGAGCTCACATTCGGAGCAGGTCGGCACGCTAGCGTAACCTTCCAGGGACTGCAGCCTGTCCAGCGTCTCCGGCAAGGTGATGTCAGCCTTGTTGGCAGCCAGCACCATTGGCTTTCCGGCGCGCCGGAGCTCTCCACCCAGCTTTACCAGCTCGCCTTCACTCCAGCGTGCAGGTGAGGTCCCGAGGTCAGCCTTCCGAAGTGCCGCGTGGACCTGCGTCTCCCTGAGTCCGAGGCCCGTGAGCCTCTCCGTGAGTAGCTTCTCCAGGCTCTGCCCCTCCACCTCCACCCTGCGAGCCACCTTCTCCCATCCGCGGGAGATTATCCCTGCTATCCAAAAGGATAGTTCCTCCTCCAGAAACTTGACGTCCTCGCTGGGATCGTGGTCCCCGATGGCGCAGGGATTGCCCTCCAGGTCCGTGGAGCCGCTGGCGTCGACGACGTGTATGAAGGCGTTGGCCTGCCTCAGGTCGTCCAGGAACCGGTTACCCAGCCCGCGTCCCTTGTGGGCGTCGGGGACGAGGCCAGCGACGTCCAGTAAGTCCACGGGGACCAGGCGAGTCCCATCACCACACGGCGCGTTGCTGGGGTTGCAGGATTTCCCAATTTCCCCGTGGGGACACGGGTGGGTCACGTAGGCTATGCCCCTGTTGGGCTCGATGGTGGTGAAGGGGTAGGATGCAATCTCCGCTGGCGCTAAAGTTGCTGCGGCGAAGAAGGTGCTCTTGCCGGCGTTGGGCTTGCCCACGACCCCGATAAGCATCGCTGCGGAAATCGATAGTGTGGCCTGGGTTATAGTTAATGGTGAGGTGGACGTAGTCTGTTCAGGGAAAGCTCATATGCGAGCCTCCAGTTCACAGCTCAGGTGTCTGGCAAGATCCCTAAGAGCCACCCGCGCTACAGCTCTCTGGTCACGAGGGAGAGGCTCGTTGAGGCCAGTGAGCAAGGGATTGTGGCTTGGCAAGGCCTTCTAGCCCACGGACGTGGTGAGGCCTTCGACTATCTCCTCGGCGAAGAGAGCGTTCCAGAGGCTATAGAGGCGGAGAGAGCGGGGGCATCCCGCCTCCTGTCAGCGCGAAGGGGAGCCATTTCGGTGAACGGAAACGTTGCTGTCCTGGCTGCCGATGCGGTGAGACGCCTCGCCGAGGCGACGGGAGCCGTGGTGGAGGTGAACCTGTTCCATCGCACCGAGGACCGGGTGAAGAAAATCATCCAACTGCTCCAGGAGACCGGTCTATCCACCGTCCTGGGGACCGAACCGGACGCCCTCATCCCTGGACTGGATCATCCACGATCACTGTGCTGTCGGGAAGGGATCTACACAGCTGACGTAGTCCTAGTGCCCCTGGAGGATGGGGACAGGGCTGAGGCCCTCGTGGGGATGGGCAAGACTGTCATCTCCATCGACCTCAACCCACTCTCCAGGACCAGCAAGGCAGCCACCATCGCCATAGTGGATGAGGTAACGCGAGCTCTGGAGAACATGGCGCGCTTTGCGGAGGAGCTGAAGGACGACACGAATGCCATCCGGCGCGCTGAGGAGTGCTACGAGAAGCGGGGAAACCTAGCTGGGATAATGGAGAAAATCAGGGGAAACCTGGAGGCATCGGAGGGCTAGAGGGCGTACCCGTAGAGCACACGACAACGCTTAAATGGCCTCCGGACCATGTTCTAACCCCGTTGTCACCATGAAGTATGTCATTGTGACTGGCGGGGTTTTGTCCGGCCTGGGAAAGGGGATAACCACCTCAAGCATCGGGCTCAACCTGGCGGCCAGGGGGATGAAGGTCACGGCCATCAAGATCGACCCGTACCTCAACGTGGACGCTGGGACCATGAACCCCTTCCAGCATGGGGAGGTTTTCGTGATGGAGGATGGCGGGGAGGTGGACCTCGACCTGGGTAACTACGAGAGGTTTCTGGACATTGAGCTGACGCGCGCCCATAACATCACCACCGGGAAGGCTTACCTGTCCGTCATCGAGAAGGAGCGGCACGGAGACTACCTGGGTGGAACCGTCCAGATAATCCCCCACGTAACGGACGAGATTAAGCAGATGATAACGGCCGTAGCCGAGGCTGCTGGTGTAGACGTCACCCTCGTAGAGATAGGGGGGACCGTGGGAGACATCGAGTCGATGCCTTTCCTCGAGGCTGTGAGACAGCTATCAATCGATGTCGGAAAGGAGAACTGCGTGTTTGTGCACACGACCCTAGTCCCCATCATGCCGGTGGTCGGTGAGCCTAAGACTAAACCTACGCAACACAGCGTGAAAGAGCTGCGAGCAGTGGGTATTCAACCTAATGCCATTGTCGCCCGAGCTCCCCATCGACTGGACGAGGATGTGCGTCGGAAGATATCCCTCTTCTGTGATGTTCCTACCAAAGGGGTGGTGAGCGCCCCCGATGCGGGCTCCATCTACGAGGTTCCTCTTATACTGGAGGGGCAGAGCCTCACGGAGTACCTCATGGATAGACTGGCCCTGGAGGGAAAGGAGTCGGACCTCGACGGCTGGAAGGCCTTCGTGGAGCGCGTCAACAACCCAGAAGATCACGTGGAGATAGCTCTCGTGGGTAAGTACACCCACCTGAAGGACTCGTACATGAGCCACGTCGAGGCCTTCACCCACTCGGGAGCCAAGGCTAGCGCGCGTGTTGACCTGAAATGGATTGAGAGCGTAGATATCGAGAGGATGGGAGTAGGGATTCTAGAGGGAGTGCACGGGATCCTGGTACCGGGCGGCTTCGGGGAGAGAGGCGTTGAGGGCAAGATGAGCGCCATCGGGTATGCGCGTGAGAATGGCATTCCCTTCCAAGGCGTCTGCCTTGGATTCCAGCTTGCCACCATAGAGTTCGCCCGGAACGCTTTGGACATGAAGGGCGCCAACAGCACTGAGTTCGACCACAAGACGCCCTATCCTGTGGTAGACCTCCTCCCGGAGCAACGTGGCGTGAAGGACATGGGGGCTACCATGAGGCTCGGGGCCCATGAGATCGTGCTCGAGAAGGGTTCGAGGACACGTGAGCTCTACGGTGCAGAGTTGATATACGAGAGGCATCGCCACAGGTATGAGATCAACCCGGAATTCATTGCGAAGCTTGAGGCTGGGGGCTTGAGGTACCCCGGGAAGTCAGACAATGGTCGGAGGATGGATGTGTTGGAGCTACAAGGGCATCCCTACTTTGTCGCGTCACAGTTTCACCCGGAGTTCAAGTCAAGGCCCCTTCGACCCTCTCCAATTCACTACGGTTTGGTATCGGCAGCTCTGGAGCACAAACGTCGCTCCTAGGCAGAGGACCGCGAAATCCTACGCCTTCCGTTTGCTGGCCCGTCCCTCTCCCTCGATCGGCGTGTGAGAGGGCTTATAAGTACAGGCCGGCATACAAAACCCGTGCCCACGTACGAGGAGCTTCTGAAGAGGGCAAAGAAGGACCTGCCGTCCACCACGGCAGCGAAGGACCGATTCCAGGTCCCCGACGTCGACGTCCTCCTGGAGGGAAGCACTACCGTCCTGCGGAACCTTGCCGATATTTGTGATGCTATAAACCGTGATCCCCAGCAGGTCTTTGCCCACCTTATCAGGGAACTCGGAACCTCCGGAACCCTAGATGACCGGCGGGCACTCTTCAAGGGTCGCATCTCCCCGGAAAAGATTAGCGAGCGCGTCCAGAGCTACGTTGAGGAGTACGTGGTCTGCAGTGAGTGTGGCCGGCCCGATACCCACCTCATCAAGGAGGACCGAATAGCGATACTTCGATGTGACGCCTGCGGGGCCCACCGGCCGCTGAAAGTGATCAAGAGGACCGCCAAGGCGGAGGAGGAGGCCGTCCAGGAGGGGAAGGTCCTGGAGGTCATGATTCAGGACATTGGCAAGAAGGGCGACGGCATCGCGAGAAAGGAGAAGTACGTCATCTACGTCCCCGGAACGACCAAGGGATCCATCGTCAAGGTCCATATCGACAAGGTCGTGGGGACCCTCGCCTTCGGTAAGGTCGTCAGGGAATAGGCATGGCTAGGGACTTGGCGGCCGTCGTTGCCATGGGAG
>JABAOH010066217.1_pt1 | contig 20411 bp, 22 predicted proteins | sample 7062181 | NCBI WGS metagenome assembly JABAOH01 (sample SAMN14538630, study PRJNA623070) | marine sediment metagenome | biome: marine biome [ENVO:00000428]; feature: marine pelagic biome [ENVO:01000023]; material: deep marine sediment [ENVO:00002113]; isolation source: pool of 5 deep marine... | reverse complement strand
GCCTGATCTATCTATCCTCAAACTTGGGCTCGCCGAGCTTCACGTCCGTATCGGCCAGTATGAATTAGCCATTCAGCGAGCCAAGGAGATCCTCAAGGAAAATCCGAAGATCGCTAGGGCCTATCTCGTTATCGGCGAGGCTTACCTGCAGGCTCGAAAAGCAGATGCAGGGCTCAAACCGATCCAACAGGCGGTGACGCTCGCCCCAGATTCTGGCCCTGCGCACCGTCTGCTGGCTCGGGCTCTCCTCCAGCAGAATCGAATTGCAGAAGCGATCGATGAGTACCAGCGGGCGCATCGCCTCGACCCGAATCTCCCAGGCCTTGAAGAAGAGCTAGCCCTAGTCGAGGCCTCCCACGAGAAGCCCCAGGCCGCCGCGATCATCATCGCTAAGGCCAAGGAACTTACGAAACGTCAACCCAAGAACGCCTTCTTGCACAACGTCCTAGGGGCAGCCTACCTGGCCAACAACGATTTTGCGAAGGCTGAAAAGGCGTTTCAGAAGGCGCTTCGCCTCAATCCGCGGATGCTCATGGCCCGGGTGAACTTGGCCCAGACGTACGCCGCACAGAACCAAGCGGATCAGGCATGGCAAGAGATCCACCACGTGCTCAAGGTCAATCCTCGCCATGTCGTTGCGAACACCCTGGCCGGGCAACTAGCTGGGACCCAGGGGCGCGTTCAGGAAGGGATCCGATATTTGGAGACCGCACGCGAGGTCAATCCATCCCTCATCCGGGTTAACCTCGCTTTGGCGCGGCTCTATCTTGCCAGGGACAGGCTCGCCGACGCCCACCGGCTGCTTCATAAGATCCTAAAGGCTCATTCAAGACTTGCCGATGGACATTTCCTCAAAGGTGTACTTGCATCCAAACGGGGGGACAGTAAAGAGGCTCTCGTTGCCTTCAAGGAGGCCGTGCGCCTTGACCCCTCCCTCACTGAAGCCTTTTTTGGTCTTGGAAATGCGTACAACGCGACGGGGGCCCGCAGCCGGGCCGTGGAGGCCTACCAAAAAGTCACCGCGCTGGATTCGCGTCATTTCGGCGCGTTGAACAACCTTGCGTGGATCTACGCCCAAGAGGAAGGGAACCTTAACGAGGCTCTCGTGTTGGCAACGAAGGCCTTAGAGCTGCAGCCGGAGAACGGGCGGATCCTTGACACGCTCGGGTACATCCTGTATCGCCAGGGGAAACTTGACCAAGCCGAGGCGCGCCTCAAGGAGGCGCTGCGGGTTCTCCCTCATGAGGCCAGCATTCTCTATCACTTGGGGCTTGTTGCGCACGCCCAGGGCCGCAACGATGAGGCGATCACCGCCATCCAGCGCGCCCTTCTCTCGAATCCCGACTTCGATGAGGCCCACGAAGCCCGCCTTCTGCTGAAGCAACTTTCCGGCTAAACCGGCCAGGAGATCCCCAATCGATTGCGCCCATTCCGCGCCCGGTGTCGATTGTACCATCTTACAGACCCAGCCCTTCCTTCAACTCCTGGCCGTTGAGCGACGACCGATGGTAACACCTATCAGCACTTACGATTAGCATTCAGCAATTGGCTTTTATCCCTCCGCTATTAGCACCCAGAAGCTACCTATCAGCCGATCCCCCTCTCTCGCCCTCCCCCTTCAAGGGGGAGGGATGGCTGGGGGTGGGCTACGGTACAAAAATTGCTTGCGTGGACTAAGGTACCATACTAAATAAAGGGATAGAGCCGTAAGGGAGGTGCTCCGGTGCCCAGGGAGCAGCGCATTTTGATCGTAGATGATGACCCGGTCATTCTCGAGGCCTTGGGAGACATGCTGTCGGATAAGCATTACCAGGTCACCAAGGCCCGGGACGGCCTCGAGGGGCTGGAGCAATTCCGGGAGAACCGTTTTGACTTGGCAATCCTTGACATCGTACTGCCCAAAATCGATGGCCACGACCTCTGTCGCCTCATCAGGCAAGACGAACGAGGCCGGTTACTGCCTATCATTGCGTTTACGGCCCTGGCTCCGCAAGATGTTTCCAAACTCCCCGGCCTCAGCGCCGACGCGTACGTGGCCAAGGGACCGCTGACGGTAATTTTGCCCAACATCCTGGACGCCATCAAATCAGTGTTGACCAGCCGCCGAGGGCATCTGGGGCAAAGGATTTTTGGCTATGAGGGGTTCCGCCCTCGTCGGATCGTAAGCGAGATGTTTGAGGTGAAACGACATTACCAACGTCTCTTCCATGCCCTTGCCGAGGCAGTGTTCGAGCTGGACGCTCAAACAAAGATCCTCTCGGCAAACCTTGTGGCCTTACGACTGCTTGACCGGTGCGAGGCAGAGGTGACGGGGATGCCATTTTCCAACCTGCTCACGCCTCGGGACCGGGCCGCCTTTGAGAAGGTCCTGGCGCAGCTATCGGAAGACCCTCTCGGGACAGGTACGACGAGTGAGCTCACGCTCGCCGGCACACGGCGTCCCCTGCGGTGCCAACCGATCCTCGAAAACGGAAAAATCGCAGGCTTCCTTGTCACCGCTGGGTCTTGACAGACCCGCACGGAGGACTGTGTGCTTTTTGCATTCGGCTTGTTCCTTGGATTTTGCCTCGGGGTCCTTTGCATGGCTTTGCTGTTTCTGACCAGGAGCTCAGAGGCTCCACCAACCCCGCTCCTGGTTAACCCGGATGAGCAAGAGGAAGTCCCCCACCGAGTGGTGAGCCCTTCCGAGGCCCCTTCGCGTCCACTCACCAAGGACTAGCACCACCCCACGCCTTCGAAAGTCCTCGAACCGAAGAGGACCGTGCGAACGCCCCAAGACCGCGCTACCTCTCATTTCATTTCAAACATTTCCGCGCAAGATCCAATTGGCCGTCCTTTTGGGCGTTAGCGGCCTTTCAAAATGTCCAGGACTAAGCTGGCCTTCCGTTTCGCGCTCCACCGCTNNGGGTCATTCCACAACCCAGAAGCGGACTCCTATTCCGAATTGTGAAGGACTTGCACTTTTTCTCATCCGAAGTGCGAAGGACTTGCACTTTTTCTCAACGCGTACGCATTGAACACCGCAAACGATTTTGAAGTCGTCAACAATTCTTGCCGTTTCCGTTTTTTGCGGAATCTGTGCTAACCCATTATTTTTTTTGTTCTTTAACTAACCAGTTAGGCGGAACCCGTAGCGGTAGGAGCCTGTCCGTGGCAGTGCCTGGCACGGGGGTTGCTGGTAAACTAGGCAGAAAGTCGGGACTTCGAAAGTTGGCGTCGGTTAAGAAGCCTAAGCAACGAATAAGGAAATTAACTAGTTAAGGGGGAACACCATGAAAAGGCTCCAATTTAAGGAGTACTTAGTTTCGGCAACCGTCGTGGGCTTGCTATTAGGTTCAAGCTTGCTTTGGGGCCCCCCGGCATATGCGGTGCCGAAGCTTGGTGTAGCAACCGACGGTCCATACTCCGACGGAGTGGGAGGAAATACACTTGAACTCTATCAGGCTTTCTTTGCGGATCCAGACGTCAGCGTCGCCTTCCCATTTGAGGGCTTCCTGATCGAGGGTAGCGGAGACACCTTGCATATCTTCACAAACATCACTGGTGCCGACATATGGCTATTAGCCGACGCCGTCGCTTCCACTGCGAACCCAAGCTTCGATAGCACCACGTTCAACCCAGTGCCGAGTACGGGGCAGTTCGATGGGTATCCGACTCCGTATACTGGCATCAACCTAGGGCCGGTTGACACCGATGATGGCTGGAGTGAATTGCCGGCTCCCCCATTCAATCCAGGCCCTTTTTTCGTTCTTGACGGTCCGATCACATTTGGNNGCCCCCAGTCGGTAGCTATTTATTTGCCGTTGCGGATAATAATGACGTCGAAGGACTACAGTCCAGCGGGGCGGGGCTTCGAGGTGCAGGGCCGGATAAGTTCTCTCCAAAAACCACAAGCGCAACGCCTATCCCCGAACCGGGTACGCTCCTCCTTATCGGTTCCGGGCTGGTTGGTCTCGGCGCAGGTGGCCGGCGACGGAAGAAATTTAAAGACGGAAAAGACTAAGAACGTCGTTACGGTTCTTTTGAGTACGCCTGATGGTGGGTTGAGGCCGCATCGGGGCGAACCGCATTCCACACACGCCCGAAACCCCATGCCCTCTCTCATCTGGCGATTCATTCGTACGCAACCTTCAGCTATCCGTCAAAGCCGGACCCCATCTTTGAGGAGTCCTTACCGGCTCGGCGGGTTTCGTTGCAATATCCTCCAAGGTTCCAGGATACTAACCTCGTAGCGTGTCTTTATTTTTACTCCGGTCCGATGCCCCCACGAAGATAGAGGAGGGAGAAAGGACGCGTCACCATGTGCGAACGCCCCAAGATCGCACTACCTCTCATTTCAAGCAGTTCCACGCAAAATTCAATTGGCCGTCCTTTTGGGTGTCAGCGGCCTTTACAATTCAACCAAGAAGCAGACTCCTTTTCCGAAGTGTGAAAGATTTGCGCTCTTTCTCAACACGCACGTATCGAATACTTGAAGTCGTCAACAATTCCGACAGCTTCCGCTTTTTGGCGGAATCTGCGCTAACCCATTATTTCTTTTGTTCTTTCTCTGTCTCCAATCAACCCGCAAGTCTGAGACCGTGTCAGCCAACTTTACGCTTCTGCACACGGTCCTCCGACCCGAGGGGATAAGGTGATGCGGGACACTGAATCACCAGAACTCCTTGTAAAAAAAGGCTTAGGCCCTCGCACCTGGCGGACAGGTCGGCGTCTGGCACGACTCGTGCTAATGAATATTGGTTGATCTCGGGGCGGGTGCCAGGCGACGGAAGAAATTTGAGGACGAGAAAGACAAAGAACGTCGTCGCGGTTTTTTTGAGAAGGGCTGATGGTGGGTTGAGGCCGGATCGGTGCGAACCGCACTCCACACACTCCCGAAATCCCGTGCCCTCTCTCATCCGTCGATCTATCCGGATGCCACCTTCAGCTATCCATCAAAGCCGGATCCGACCTCTGCAGAGCTGAGTTCCGCTCCGCAGGTTTCCCCGCAATATCCGCCAAGGTTGCAGGATACCAACCTCGTAGCGAGTCATTATTTTTGCCGCGGTCCGATACCGCCACGAAGATGGAGAAGGTAGAAAGGACGTGTCACCATGCAAGCTTCACGCACCGTCCTGATCATCGGTGATGATCCCCTGGTCCGGGAACCCTGTCGGGCTCTGCTGGAGGCGGAGGGGTTCGCCGTGGTGGAGGTCAACAACGGGGCCGAGGCCATTCTTTGGCTTCAGAGGCGGACCGTAGATCTAATCCTTCTGGACCTAAAGATGCCTGTTATGGACGGTCGGAGCTTTCTCGAGCACCGGTTGCGGGAGACAAACATTCGGCGCGTTCCGGTCCTCGTGGTAAGCAACTGGTTCGACGACGACGCGCTCCGCGAGACCCTTCTGCGCCTCGGCGCCAATCATCTATTGCAGAAGCCGCTCCTGGGCGTGGAACTCATCGGTGCTGTTCGGGAACTCCTCACGACAGGTCAAGAGCCGCACGTTCCATTTCCGCAGGAAACACAAACCGGACGACAAGACCCACGAGTCGCTTTTTCCGTTCCCATCCAGGTCCGTACCGGCTTTTCCAAAGAGACGCAAGGAAGACTCTGCGATCTCAGCGCGGGGGGGCTCGGAATGTACCTGCCGCGCCAGCTCCCGTCCATGGGCGCGATCACTATAAGTCTGAATATCGAGGGACGCTCACTGACCCTGAAGGGGTTCGTGCAGTGGACCGATGTGAGCAACACGCCTATGGGGTTCCGCCACGGAATTCAGTTTACCGAGAGGCAGGAGGACTCATTTCCCTTACACACGTATTCATTCTTCCGCGCACACTTGGAAGCCGCTAACTAGGCTTCATCGAAGTCTTTTTTAATGATAAGCGCCCGGTTCCTCCGGTTTTGGCCGGCGGGCCACGCGCGCCCTTCGTGGGAAATCCTCAAATCGAAAAAGCTGTATGAAAGACTTTCATACCCCTCGAACGTGAGATCCTTCACTTTCAAATAGTTCTGCCTATCCCCTTCCGGTGTCGCTGATCTGTCGGAAAAACTTACAAATACCCTAAGGCGGAAAACCTCTTACTTTGAAGCAGATACGTACGCTCCTCCTTTGCAGTGTCGGTGTGCTTTACAATTTCGATCACGGCGCGGATTCTTCTTGTCCGAAACTTTCCCCCTCTTTCGAAAAAGCGAAAAGGGGAAACCCTTTTTAAATGAAAGACTTACACGGAAGCGCCGGCATACGACCGTGCAGCCCACAGCGATTGGCACGTTAGTTGCCCGTTAAGGTGGTGAGATGAAGGCAAGGTCTCGAACTATTTTTATCTAAACTATAAGGTAATAACGAACGGAGGCAACAGGTGAGGATTCAAACCGCAAAAAGATGGCTTTCTCCCGTAGGGATCCTTTTCATCGCGGTGCTGGGTTTTTCGCTTTCCGCTGGACCAGCCCAGGCCATGTCGATACTCAGCCTCGATCAGGTCACAGGTGGGGGGACTCTGGCCTATGACGGAGCAGGTGGACCATTGTTCGGAACAGACATCGTTTTTGAAAGCCTTACGGGTACCGGCACCCCCCTCAATGATGGGGCAGTGCTGACGTGTGAAGGTTGTTTGTTGAACTTCGCAACGGGAGCTAATACGTCAGAGGCTAGTCCAAATTATACATGGGCCGGGGGCGGCTCCTTCACGCTAACAGGGAGTGTCAAAGATGGCGGTACATTAGTAGCTTCTGGGGTCTTGGTGGACGGTACCTGGGCAGATCCGGTTTCTGGGAGCATCATTGATTTACCTGTTCCCCTTCCAGACCAAGCCTTCGTCGCTGGCACCGGTACCGACCAGAAGCATGAAGGGATTCTTGCCTACTTTGGTCTCGGCAACGACTTTGTATTTACCAGCACTCAGATCTCTGCCGATGTGACGTTTAACCCGGTCACAAAAGCGTTCAGTGGCCCTGTAAGCTCAGCGGATCTTACTAATACTCCTACGGCGACCACCCCGGAGCCAGGCACCATGCTGCTCCTGGGGGTCGGGGCTGCTGGACTGGGACTTGGTCTGCGGAGACGTCGGAAGCGATAGCGGCACGGAGCTGCTTCCTTAACATGATGCTCAAAATTGCCCGACACCTCCGGGGCAATCTCCACCCCTGAGCCCGTCACGCTGCCGCTCATCGGCTCTTAGATGTCGGCGCCCTGGCCCGGAGCCGCCGGAAGTTACTGCAGCACGCAGCGCTTAGCACGAACCACACAGCAAACCCAACCCAAGGGCGTCCGGGTCAACCTCGCGTCCTAAGCGTTTTAAGCCTCTCTGTACCTATCCATCAGCTGGTACCTAAACGGTATCCGGAGTCACCGTCCTCCCCTTGTACCGGTCCGTGCAATAGCGGACGGTTCGCTGTAGAGAGGCAGGACCTGTGCAAAGATTTTCCTCGAAATAATTAAGGATTTAAATCTTGTAATTCAAGGGGTTACGCTAATTCAGACTCTTACAATCAGCGCGTCAAGAGACAATGATGCAAGCTTTTCACATAATCTTGGCACCGAGGCCATCGAGGAAGGCAGCGGCTGCTTTCTCTTCCATGAATTGTAACTTCTTGTAATCTCGGACTTTGCGGATTCAGCCAGCGTTACTAGAACAAGAAATGTGGGCGTGCACCACCCTCTGGCACGAAGATAGCTACATGTGACGTCTGGGGAAATCTGGCTGGCCTAGATCCAGGGGAAAAGCTGCTCACCAGCATTGAGGAAGTATGTATCATAGACTGGCAGGAGCGTTACCCTCGAGGTGCCACATTGAAAACCATGTCATTCGGCTGCATGTTTTCGAGTGGAAGCGTTCCGAAGAAGAGCACGAGGGCTTTAAAGGAAAGAGCCGGCACCTCTGGAGACGGAGCTGCCGCAGCGAGTATTAGCTGCCCACGGCCACCCCTCCGAGGGCGTCGATAGTACTCGGCACATGAGGCTACAGAGTAGCTGACTGGAACCTCAGGGGGAGGAGAAATTTTGCGCCAAGGCCGCACGACCGTGGAGGTTTCATGATTACTGACTATCTATTTCTTAGCCCCGGGGGCGACATCCTTTGTGATCCCGAAACGATACGCCTGTACGTGGAACAGCATTACGGGGACCGTCGGCCCTGTTCACACTGTGGTTGCTACCTGATTCCGACGGGAAAGACCCACCGGCTTCTGTTCCGCATCTACCGCTGCGCCAACGAGATCTGCTCTGTCTCGCTCAAGGCCTTCAAGCTACAACTTCTGTCACTCCGTCGGGCTTAGACCTCTCCGTTTCCTCCCCGCCATCCCGCCGTCGCAGAGCCTTTTTTTCCCAGAGGCAGATCCAGTGGGAGGAAATATGCACGGCGGCAGCCCGTGGCCCCTCTACCTGGAACGCCACTTGCAAGGCTAAAACCCTGTCTAAACAATCCCCTGAACTAAAAGTGTGGTATGATATCGGACTAGAGGGCCTCACATGGACCCCCAACATCCCTCAAGCGTCGTTGATCCGGACCCCGAAGAACCCCTTGAGGCCCTTGACTACTATGAGGCCATGCGAGGGGGGTATTTGACTTCGGACGACGAAGAGGACGTCGGACCGGAAATCACCCCTTTCGAATCACCAACGGAGTAAGTCTTGAACATGTTTGATCCCCTATCCCCGCTCTACCGGCTCTACGAGCAGGGCCTGCTCAAGCAGGTTAAACGGGACCCTATACCCCGCCATATTGGCCTGATTCTCGACGGAAATCGACGGTATGCTCAAGAGCTTGGTCTACGGGATCCTTTGGCGGGACACCGCAAGGGGGCCGAGAAGCTCGAAGAGGTCCTGGATTGGCTCGAGGAGCTTGAGATTCGGATCACGACCCTATTTGCCCTCTCCACGGAAAATCTGACCCGCGCCCCGGCAGAATTGAACGGGCTCCTCGAGCTGATCGAGGCCAAGATGCGGGCGGTGGCCGTCGATCGCAAGATCCACCAGAAGGGGGTCCGGATCCGGGCGGTCGGGCAAATCGAGCTCCTCCCGGCCTCGCTCCAAGAGGCGATCGCGTTCGCCGAGGAGGCCACCCGAGAGCACGATAACTTTACTTTGAACCTCGCCGTGGGGTATGGGGGCCGACAGGAGATTACGGATGCCGTGCGCCTGCTCCTCACCGAGCGGGCCCGACGGGGGGAGTCCCTGGCCAAGGCAGCCGAGCAGATCACCCCGGAGGAGATCGGCAAGTACCTCTACACCTATGATTTGCCCGACCCGGACTTGATCATCCGCACGAGCGGCGAGCTCCGCCTCTCGGGCTTTCTCCTCTGGCAAAGTGCCTATAGCGAGTTCTATTTTTGTGACGCCTACTGGCCGGCCTTCCGCAAGATCGACCTCCTCCGCGCCATTCGAAGCTACCAGCAGCGTAAGCGCCGCTTCGGCACCTAGCGACGTCCACGCAGTTCACGGTTCATGCTGAGAAAATTCGAAATTCGAAATCCGCAATCCGAAATTCATCAACTCTCAACTCTTCGCGTATCCCTACTAATGACGGGAGACCGAGGCTAGAACGGTATGGTATGGAAGAGAAAGTGATCCTGGTGGATGAAAACGACCGGGAAATTGGAACTGCGGAGAAACTATTAACGCATCGAGAAGGAAAACTGCACCGGGCATTCTCCATCTTTGTCTTTAATTCGAACGGAGAATTACTCCTTCAGAAGAGAGCAAAGACAAAGTACCATTCAGGCGGTCTTTGGACAAATACATGCTGCAGCCACCCCAGACCTGGTGAGCCTCTCCTGGGGGCGGCCCATCGAAGACTAAGAGAGGAAATGGGTTTTGATTGTGATCTAAAAGAAATTTTCAGCTTTACGTATAAAGCGACATTTGACAACGATCTTACCGAGCATGAATATGATCACGTTTTTGTGGGACGATATGATGGAGATCCCATCCCAAATCCGGAACAAGTCGATGATTGGACGTGCATGGACTTCGAAAAATTACGCAAGGATATCCAGGACAATCCCGATCGTTATACGTACTGGTTAAAAATCTCTATCGACAAGATCCACTCCCACCTCCCTTAGCAGTCAGCTGACATGTAGCAACACATCGATAACACCGACTTCGCTTACACCTTAAGCCAGGGTTTGTAGCATGACATCGTTAACACCGGCGTGGCACAGGGATCATGGCACAGGGGTCAAGCACAGGGGTCACAAGCACAGGGGTCAAGTCTGCTCTTGACTCATCTTTTCAGGCGCTTCCGCACCTGTTCGAGCCGCCGAGCGGCCTTGTCTCTTGTTTCCAGCTCTTCCGTCATCCTCCCGATCACACTGCTGACCGCTGAATACCCCCCCACTCCAAAGAGCTTGGCGATCTCCTTCAACTTCATCCCGGCGAGCCGGCGGCACACATACATCGCCATCGCCCGCGCCTCGTTCCGCTGGCCCCGCCGACTCCGGAAGAGCTCCTCCCTCCCGCGTCCATACACTTGCCCCACCGCCTCAAGACACGTCCTTACGTCCGGTCGGAGATAGGCCTTGGCCTCGGGCACCTCTGTGAGACCGGCTTCCTTCTTCCTGACGCGTCTCCCAAGGCGTTCGTGAAAATTCTTGGTTCCGAGCACCGGCATCCATCGCCTGCTCTCATAGAACGATCTCACCGGCTCTTCGACCGCCGAGCGCATGAACGCAAGAACCGCTTGGGATCGATCCTTGAGCGGGAACCGTTTCAGGAGCTGCTCGGCGTCCAGCCATCCCGGCTGCCTCCGTTTGGTCACATAGAGGCGACAACTGCTCCATGTGTAGGCCTCCGGGGAGCGCACGAGGCCGGCGGCGACCGGATTCTGATGGATATATCTGGCCACTGCTAGCAGGTACTCCTCGGCTTCCACGACGATCGCCTTGTAGCGGCCCCGGAAGAGAGGACCATCTCGCTCGTGGCGCCGGTTGTACCGCTGCGTGTAAAGCCCGTCAAGATGCCGCATGACCCGCGACAGGTTGGCTTGCGGCGTCTGGATGAGTAAATGGTAGTGATTGTCCAGCAGGCAGTAGGCGATGACCCGGATCCCCCACATCTCATGGCATTCGGCCAGGAGCTGGAGAAATATCTGCCGGTCTGCTCGGTCGGTGAAGACAGCCTGGTGGGCCAGGCCACGATTCATGATGTGGTAGTAGGCGTGCGGGAACTGGATGCGGAGCGGACGTGCCATGTCAGAAGCGTACCAGGAGCGAAAAGATGAGTCAAGAATAGACTTGACCCCTAGTCGGTGGCTAGATGCGGGGGAGGGTGATCTCCTGCTGGCCCTGATACTTACCCTGCTTGTCCGCGTATGACCGCTCGCAGACCTGATCTCCAGCGAAGAAGATCACCTGGGCGATCCCTTCATTCGCATAGATCCGGGCAGGGAGGGGGGTCGTGTTGGAGATCTCGAGCGTGGCGTGCCCTTCCCATTCAGGCTCGAAAGGGGTCACGTTCACGATAATGCCGCAGCGGGCGTACGTCGACTTTCCCACACAAATTGTCATGATGCTCCTGGGGATCCGGAAATATTCGACGGTCCGCGCCAAGGCGAAGGAGTTCGGGGGGATGATGCAGACTGCTCCCTGAACATCGACGAAGGATTGCCGGTTGAAGTCCTTCGGATCTACGATGGTGGTGTTGATGTTGGTGAAGATCTTGAACTCATCCGCGACCCGGATGTCGTACCCGTACGAGGAGAGCCCGTAAGAGATCACCCCCTCCCGGACCTGCGACTCCTCGAAGGGGACGATCATCTTGTGCTCCAGGGCCATCTGCCGGATCCACGCATCTGACTTGATCCCCATCATTCCCCCCCTTTTAGAGCAATAGAAGAATGAAACATTAGACTAGCGGAGTATCAGACCCTTGTAGAGGAATAGAGTAATAGATCAATGGAGCATTAGATCAGTGGATTATGAGACCCTTACAGACCATTAGACCAATCGCGCATTAGACCAATGGGGCATGAGACCATTTCGGGTGGCTACTGCTGGGGTGGGGCATCGAAGACTTGGATCCAATCGATCCGCCAGCGCCCTTCCTCCCACACGAGGTCATAGGTCTCCCGGCTCACCTTGCTTCCATCACGGGTTTTGAGGCGAAAGCTGGTGACCACCGTCGCCTCCTCGCCGCGGACGATGGCGGGATTGACGCGCATGAAGACGACCTCAGACCGCGGCTTCACGGCCTGGCGTTTGAGCTGTTCGACCCAATCTTTCCGGGACATGCCGTTCCGCCGCTTGGAGGAGAGATAGTCATAGGTTAGGTCATAATCCCCATCCAGAAGGGCTTGGATATACGCGCGAACCACCGCGCTTGGAACATCGTGTCGAGCGGGTTGCTCCGCCGCGACCGACGTCGTGGCCGCTGTCGCGCCCAACAGCATCCCAAGAAACACCCGCATAATCATGTGCGAGATCACCTTGAGCTCCCCGCTCTGGTCTCAATTACAAACGGCACCCGCCCGTTCCCCTGAGCATTCTAGGCTTAAATAAATCAAAACGACGCCTGAATGACAATAAAAAAAGAGGCTCCCGCCTCTCTCTCTTCCTTCCACTAGTTTTGCCGCTTCTAGCCAGCCACGCGTTTCTTCTTTGTCATCATGCCTGCCGGGCGGCGTACATCCTTCGGATTGGTCCGCTTCGGAACCAGGGGGTGTGGCTGCTTGCGTTTAACAAGAGCCTTGCGCTCCGCACGGCGACGCTCCATGGCGATCCGCTCGACCAATCCCCGGATCTCCGCGTCGGTCCACTCTTCACCCACAGTCCACTCTCACCTCCTCTCATCTTCAATTTGCTCTCCGGATCTCAATAAATCGACCCGACCCCTCGCTCCTCGGTGCAGGACCCGCTGCCTCCGGGGATCAAGGCTCTAATGCGCCCACGAGGATTCGCTCGAGGACATGCTGGATAGGGGCGCTCGGATCTTCCAGGGCCTCGTCCACAAGCTCCCGCCAGAACCGGATCTGAATCAGGTTGTGGAGGTGGCGGAGCGCCACCAGGCATTCCCCCTTGCCCATGTCGAGGACCAAAAGGGATACGTCCCGCTTTGGAACCACACGTTCGAGGACCTGTCGCAAGATCCGCTCGAGCCGCTCGGCCCTCCTCTGCCCCTCTAACTGTTCCGCCAGAAAGGTTTCTGCCGTCCTCGTCAGCACGTACTCCTCAGCCATCCCCCCCCTCCTCGTGCTAGTGCCGTACCAAATTCTTCGTGCCAATTTTCTCGCTGCACACGCTCACGACCGGTGCAGCCAAGGATCCCGCCCAAATTCGGTTGATCAAGTTTGAACGGCACTAGCCCGCATTATTCACGAGCGGAGTGCCTTCTTGAATAATGCGCCTACAGGCACGGCCTCGGCCCCACCTGTAGGTTTCGACCGGCCGCTGCGGCGGGACTCAAGGCTAGCCCTGAGCGACGCCCCGCAAACGCGGGGCGGAGTCGAAGCCCGGAGGGCGGATATTCACCTCTTTGTGAATAATCCGGGCTAGCACTCGCTGAAGCCACAGGAGTAACACTTCCGACACCCTTCCTCATTCACGAGGGTCGCTTGCTGACAGTCGGGACAGAGGTCCCCCACCTTCGTCAGCGGCACGTCCACCTGCTTTTGCTCCCTCACCTCCGTCAACCCAACATGTTGGGCCAAGGCCTGGGCTAAGGCATCCGGCAGCGAAAGAACCCGCTTTCGCCCAAATCCCAGAGGTCTTCCTCCGCCAATCCCGCTCAGCTGTCCAACGATCTCAGCCACCCGATCCCGGGCAGACATGTGCTCGGGCAGCGGCAGTCGCAGCACCAGCGAGATGAGGCGTCCGAGGGCCTCGGCATGGGCCATGGTCTCACTGCCAGCCTTTCCGACGCTTACGAATACCTCGAACGGTTGTCCCGTGCCTTTGCCGTTATCATTGACCGTGATAAACGCCGTCCCCACCGGAGTCTGTATCCGATAGGTCTTTCCCGGTAACGCCTCCGGTCTCGGCTCAATGCCGGTCCCGACCTCCACTGTCGGCTCGGCCATGTCCTCGTCCTTCTTCCTTGTGCCGACGTGGAGCACCTGATCCGCCTTGCATCCGTCCCGGAAGACGGTAATGCCGATGCAGCCAAGTTCATAGGCCATCAAATAGGCCTCGGCCACATCCTTCTCGGTCGCCGAATGCGGCAGGTTGATCGTCTTGGAAACCCCATTATCGGTATACCTTTGAAAGGCCGCCTGCATCCGCACGTGCCACTCAGGCTCGAACTCGTGCGCGGTGACGAAGACCCGCTGGACCTCCTCAGGGACCCCGGAAAGCCCTTGCACTGTGCCGCGCTCCACGACGGCCTTCATCAACTCGTCGCTGTAAAAGCCTCGGGCCTTTGCCACTGCCTCGAAAATGGGGTTGACGAAGGTCAGGTGCCGATCCCCGACGATGTGGCTAAAAGCCAGTGCAAAGACCGGCTCGATCCCGGAGGAACAATTCGCGATGATGGAGATGGTCCCGGTGGGCGCGATGGTGGTCACCGTCGAGTTCCGGCGGGGCCGCTCGTCCTGGTAAATGCTCCGGGGCCAGTTGGGAAAGGGGCCCCGTTCCTCGGCAAGCCGCGCCGATTCATCATGCCCCTTTTCCTGCATGAACCCCATGACTTCCACAGCCAGGTTCAGGGCCTCCTCACTGTCGTACGGGACCCCGAGCTCGAATAACAGATCTGCCCAGCCCATCACGCCAAGCCCGATTCGCCGGTTGGCCTTCACCGATGCATCAATCTCTGGCAGGGGATAGGGGTTGGCGTCGATGACGTCATCCAGAAACCGGATGCTCAACCGGACCACCCGCTCGAGGGCATCCCAATCGATGTGGCCCTTGCCGTTGCCTGCTGCCGCCCTGAAGAACTTCGCCAGATTGATCGAACCCAGATTGCAGGCCTCGTTGGGATAAAGCGGCTGTTCGCCACAAGGGTTAGTCGCCTCCACCTGAGCCAGGGTCGGCGTGGGATTCGCCCGGCCTGCGTTACACCGGTCGATGAAGAAGAGACCGGGATCTCCCGTCCGCCAGGCGGCCTTCACGATGCGGTCAAAGACCTCCCGCGCCCTGAGCTTTCCCACGACCTCCTTCGTATGAGGGCTGACCAGTTCATACTCCCCATCTCGCCGAAGGGCCTCCATGAACTTTTCCGTGATGGCGACCGAGATGTTGAAGTTGGTGATCCCCCCGTCAAGCTTTGACTCGATGAATTCGAGAATATCGGGGTGGTCCACGCACAGGATTCCCATATTGGCGCCGCGACGGGTCCCTCCCTGCTTGACTGCCTCGGTGGCGCCATTAAAAACGCGAAGGAAACTGACCGGGCCGGATGCCTTGCCTCCGGTCGAGCGGACGGTGGCATCTTTGGGCCGCAGTCGAGAAAAGGCGAAGCCAGTCCCACCTCCCGACTTGTGGATAATGGCGGCCGCTTTCACCGCCTCGAAGATCTCCTCCATGCTGTCCCCCACTGGCAGGACGTAGCAGGCTGAGTACTGGAGACCATTTTGCTTCCCCGCGTTCATCAGGGTTGGAGAGTTCGGGAGGAAGAAATCGTCCACCATGAGATCGTAGAACTGACAGGCAACTTCGTAAATCTCCTCGGGCGACTTCCCCCATTTCTCTTCTGCGGCAGCAATTTCAACCGCGACCCGCCAGCACATTCCTTCCGGGGTCTCTAACACCTTGTCCCCTTTCCGGGCCAGATAGCGCTCCTGCATGACCCGAACGGCGGACTCGGACCAATTCCCCTTCTTGGCGGGTGGATTCGGGAAGCGCTGAAGGAACCTCGCTCCGCTTGCTTTGCCGCTCGATACCTGTCGGGGATTCAGCTTCATCCACAGCCTCCCTTTACGATGAAAATCTCCCGGCAATTAAAAGGTTCCTGCGAGAAGCTCACAGCTAATTAGCAATTTATCCACAGATTTTTCCACAACATTTAGTATGTCCGCGTGAAATATCCCACAACATATTGTGGTTGTCAAGGGAAAAATGCATAGGAGGGCAAAATTTTTTCAATGCCTTTGCGGAGGGTGCTCATCCGGCCGTCGAGCCCGGTCTCAACACCAAACCAATGCACGGTTTTCCCGCCAATAGGAACGACGCCTTGCGTAAAAATTCTCTTGCCTCGACCAGGGGCAATACATAAAATGAAGGGGTTCCTGCCTGTTTTTCACCCGCTTCTGTTATTTCAAGAGAAGGGAGGGAGGAGTATGACCTACATCGTCTGCGAACCTTGTATCGGCACAAAGGACCGGGCGTGCGTGGAGGTTTGTCCCGTCGAATGTTTCTACGAGGGGACGGACCAGCTTTACATCCATCCAGAGGAATGTATTGACTGCGCCGCCTGTGAGCCGGTCTGCCCGGTGACTGCTATCTTCCCTGAAGACAGCGTCCCTGAACAGTGGAAGTCATATACTCCAAAGAACTATAAATTCATCGAGGAGCACCCGCAAGCCCCGCACGCGTTGACCAAAGCCACCTTGGGAAGCCAGGATAACTTCGCCCTCACCTTCACGGTCGATGGCAAGTCCATCACGCTTCCCCCACCTCCTGCGGGCTTCGGTGGCCCGGCGCCCCCGCCTCCCAAGGTTGAGGCTCCGCCCCCTCCCAAGGCTGAGGCCGCTCCAGCTCCTCCAGCAGCGGCACCAGCCCCGCCAAAGGTGGAAGCGGCGCCCGCGGCGGCCGCTCCTCCTGTGGTGACGCCTGCCGCCGCACCGCCTCGGGCGGTAACACCCCCCCCGGACGCTCTTTCGGCGGTGGCCGAAGCGGCGGCCGCGGCAGCCGAAGCGGCGGCTCGCGCGGCCGAAGCGGCAGCAGCAGCCATAAGGATGCTCCAGGGAAAAGCTGAGGGGCGGACGGGTTATGGGGCACCGTCCGCCCCAGCAGTGCAGCCCCGAGTTGCTCCCGCAACAATGCCGGCCGAGGTACCTGCTGCTCCACCGAAGGCGGCCGCACCAGCCGCAGTCAAGCGTGAAGCCGCAGAGCCACAGCGAGTCGCTCCGGACCCCGCCTTTGAACGGGCGAAAGAGGTCCTGTACGCCCTGATCGATTTTGAGTCCGGCGCACGGCCTCCGGACTCCGAGGAGCTCGCCCAGGCTGAGGAGACTGCGATCACTCTGTACGACGCGCTCGCTAAGGCGGTCGGGAAGCGGGATTACACCCTTGAAGACCTTGAGAAGAAGGATGTGGCGTTACGCCAGAAGATGGAACTGGCCAACGCCATCCTGGACCGAGTGGGCAGGGTCCGACTGCACATGGAGATCCAGCGACAGCGAGGCCGCACCCGGGAGCAGGTCCCCGGCGCCGTCGTAGCCTTCTTGATTGCCGGGGCCTGCTCGTTATTAGGGTTCCTTTACGTATGGAACTATAGCTTTTCTGCCACGGGCACCCCGAGCCTCGAGAACCTGCTTCGTGCCCCGCTGACCCCTGAAGGGTTCATGCCCTTTCTGGGGTTCAACCTCTTAGCGGGATTCTTCGCCATTTTCGGCGTGTTGGCCCTCTTTAAGGTGGCCCGATCCCTGGCGGAGGTCTACCAATTGGAGGCCCTCCGGCCGACAGAGTTCGGTGCCGCCTCGCTCAGGCCGCGGCGCTGGTCCTGGCTCAACCGCTTGCAGGTCGAGTCCCAGCGTATCCTTGAGGCCGAGCGCATGTTGCAGGCTTTGGCGGCCAAGAAGCGGTAATTACCCTTTTGTGATCGCGGGGGTCCTCCGCCCTCGGAGGGTCCAAAGGGCGACGGCCCCTCCAATGACCACGAAGGCGAAGAGAAAGAGGATCATGGCCTGCCCGTGGCTTGCCATGTAGGTCTGAACCCAGAGCAGCAAATAGAGCTCGTTGCCGCTCTGCCTCCAGGCCTGGCGATAGGCCTGAAGGGCCGCAGGGTACTCTCCTCCGGACTCATAGGCCTTCCCCAGCGCATATAGCGCCAGCGTGTATTCCGGATTCGTCGCGAGCGCGCGCTTGAGGCGCGTGATTGCTTCTTCGGTCTTCCCCACCTTCTGGTACGCCAACCCAAGGTTGGTTTGGATCATCGGGTTTTTCGGATCCAGCGTAGCAGCCTTTTCGAGCGCCGCGACCGCCTCCGGATATTGGCTCGTCTTATACGCAATCCAGCCCAGGTCATTTAAGAGGGCGGGGTTTTCTGGGTCTAACTTTATCGCCGCGAGGTAACGCTTCATCCCCTCTTGGTAGTCGCCCCGCGCTTCAACCAGGGTGCTGCCGAGCCCGGCGTGGGCTCGGGCCATCCGGGGCTGTAATTCCAAGGCGGCCTCAAAGGCGGCCACGGCATCGTCATAACGGCGCAGCTCCACTAGGACCCAGCCGCGGTTGACCAAGGTATCGGCGGCTCTCGGCTCTAGCTCGAGGCTTTGCGCAAAGGCCTCGAGCGCTTCATCCCAGCGTCGCTCCCGCCCATACAAAACCCCCAAGAGGTTCCACACGATGAAGTCGTCTTGCTCCCGGGCGATCGTGGTCTTGAGGAGTTGAATGGTCTCTGCGGCCGTGTGCTCTTTATTGTAGACTTCCCGGAGCCGATCGAAGGCACCCGGATGCTCTGGAAAGATCAGAAGGGTCTGTCGGTACGCTGTAAACGCTTCCTCGTTCCGCCCCGTCCGCTGGAGCACATCCCCTTGCTGATAAACCAGCATCGCCTTCTCCTCCCGCTCAAGCGAGGCGTAAGCCGGCGAGAGTGCAGAAAGGGATATCCCGACGAACCACGCGACGACAACGCGTCTCATCCCCTTCTTCCTTGGAGAAACCGACCCAGCATGAACAACACAATACCGATTCCCAGGAGGAGGAACTCGGGCCCCATGCCGTGCTCCTCGGTGATCCCGATGAAGAGGGCCACGCCCAGATTGGCCATACCCAACACCTGTAGCCCTCGGCCTAAATAGTACATCACTCCTCCCGTGCCCTGGAAAACCTCATGACTATAACCGAAGGCCCCAAGGGTGTCAAACCTCGAGGACTGCGCAATTGGGAAGGATGGAGAAAAGGGCCTTGCAATACCGGTAGGACCCCGCTAGAATCGGTTCGCCTTGGGAGGGAAGCAGCCATGGAACAGCTCCAGGAAATCCTATTCAAGCCCGACAACATTCCAATCACACTGCTGATGATCTCCGTCGTGATCTGCCTCTACGCCGCCTTGAAGCAGGCCCTCAAACATGACCGGCTCATTGAAGAGGGCCGCGAGGACGAGATCTACGAGGACATGATCAAGTAGGCCCTCCATGTTTCTTCTGGTCCTGGTCGCTATTGCGATCGGCTTCCTCCTCATTGCTCTCTTGGTCTTTGCCAAGCCAAGCAAGCCGGCAGTCGAACGAGAGGGCCGCCGCCCTGACGCGTCTTCCGAGTTCACCCATCTCACCATGCCAGACTTCAACCGGCTATGCCTCAAACTTGTCGAGGAGATGGGGTTAGTCATCAGCTCCACCGTCCGCAGTGGACCGCGTGAGCTGGAGATTGCAGCCGTCAATCCTCAGCCAATTACGGGGGGTGATTTTATCATCCACTGCACGCATCCTGAGGACGGTTTCGTGGCTTCAGCACAAGTGAACGCCCTCCGAGACCAGGTCAAGGGTGAGCAAGCTGCGAAAGGTATCTTTATCACCACCGGCTTTTTTGCCGAAGAGACGTCGAAAGTGGCGGAGGGACCTCCGCTTGAGCTGATCAATGCAAAGCGCCTTGCAGAGCTGATCCAAGAATACCGCGTCGCTGTCTAGCCATCGGTGAGTCGGTCTTCGGTCTCCGGTCCCCGGTCCCCAGTGTCCAGTCTCAACTCTCCCCCTTCCCCGCCGGCTCGACGGTCAGACGATCCCCCGTCCGATCATATACATCGCGACCACGGCGAGCAGCCCGACCATGACATCTCGCAGGTGGGACTCCGAGAGGATGCTCGTCCCTTTCGCGCCAAGGACGGCTCCGAGGATCCCTGCCACGATCGTGGGGATCGCAGAAGCAACGTCGATATGGCCCAGGCCATAGTGAGTCATGGCGCCCACGAGTGCCGGAATCAGAATCGCGAGGAGCGACGTCCCTGCGGCAATGGGCGCCGGCACGCCGACGATCAATATGAGGAGGACCACCAAGAGCGAGCCTCCCCCCAATCCAAGCAAACCTGCAAGGAAGCCCGTGACCACTCCCACGCCGAACCCGTGCAGCAGGCTCACCGGAAAGAAGTAGTCGGATCCGTGGATTGTTGCCCGTCGCATGACGATCCAGAAGGGACGGGTCGTCCCACTCCCCAAGACCGGAGGACCCGAAAAGGGCGTCCGCTGCGTGGACTGCCAATACAGGGCGACGGCGGCGGCGAGAACCACCACCCCGAAGAATAGCTCGAGAAGGTTGTTTGGAAGAATGCCGCTGCAATAGGAACCAACAGGGACCGTGAGGAGTGCTCCCGGAGTCACCACCGAAGCGACCATGAGGTCCCGGG
>JABAOH010108223.1_pt2 | contig 20416 bp, 9 predicted proteins | sample 7062181 | NCBI WGS metagenome assembly JABAOH01 (sample SAMN14538630, study PRJNA623070) | marine sediment metagenome | biome: marine biome [ENVO:00000428]; feature: marine pelagic biome [ENVO:01000023]; material: deep marine sediment [ENVO:00002113]; isolation source: pool of 5 deep marine... | reverse complement strand
GTACTGGACGATACTAGCTGAGTCACATAACTATGTGGACTCAGTTGTGCTTCAGATACTCGATGGAACCTGGCAAACAACCTCCGCCGTTCGGACAGGAAATACTACTCGAGTTCGCGCTAGAATCCTAGATGGGTCCAATAATCCGCCAAGTGGTGTTACATCAACCCAAGCCAACGTATCCATCTACAACCCGGATGGATCAACAATCTGGTACACTGAACTCGTAACCCCCGATGCTTCGGGTTGGGTTACCTCAACTCAGTTCACCATCGACGGCGCAACAACGATTGGCGGACTCTACAATATTGTAGTCTTTTGGGATAATTCAACTGAAGCGGGAGAACTGGAAAACTCTTACAGCGTAACTCATGCGACCACCCTTGTTCCCCGTGAATCCACCATCTATGCCTTCTACGAGGATCAGCCACTCTATCCGAAAGTGCGATACAATGATACTGACAAAGATGTTTGGCTCTCACCACCTGCTACCGTGGAAGGTAATTGGACTACCGGTACAATTGCTTTCAACTGGATTGTCGGCACAGGTTATTATGAAGCTGAAATTAACGCTTTAGATGTCCCTGATGTAGGCCGCTACACAATACGAATTGATGCTAACAAATCCTACTACGATGATGCATTTACATTCATCGTTATCGACATTTCTTCAGAAACTACTGTTTTCAGCCCGCAATCACCATCAGTCTCTATCTCTTGGTTAGAAAACGCTACAATTCAAGTTCAGTATAGGCGAAAAACTGATGGAGCAGGGATTAATGGCTGCATTCCTTACGTGGATTTGCAAGCCAACTGGACTGCTGGATTTTATACTATCTGGGAAGATGGAAATGGCTGGTATTCCATTGAGCTTAACAGCACAGCTAAACCCCTTGGCACATACGCCCTAAACATAACAATAAGTAAGGAACGGTTCCAACGCCAACAATTCTATATTATGGTCACCGTTCAAGCTCGGAATACCCAATTTACCTACACACCACCCACAGCCGTACCTTACGAGGAGAATTCAACCATTGAAGTACTCTGTTTGGATCTTGATGCAGGGAGTGCTCCAATTCTTAACACAACCGGGCAACTCCATTTTGAAGTTTGGAACGGAAGTATTCAATGGCCTTCTGGAATGGGCTACTTCTGGATACAAGATCTTGGTGGTGGAACCTACAACATACTAGTGAATACGGCGTACCTACCCGGTGTGGGCAATTATAATTTTGAAATACGTCTACGATGGTATGGTGAACCCTATCACGCTAATCGTTCGCTTTCGTTAATTGTTTCTGTTAGAAAATATACAACCTCGATTAGTTATGATGCGGTTCAACCCATTCCGTGGGATGAAGACGCAAACATTACTATATACTATCATATTGATGACACTTTGAGCACACTGCACAATGATGATCCCATTAGTGGTGCAACACTTAGCGTCACATTAAACGGAACTCCCTTAGTGTTTGGTGTTGATTTCACTTACACTGAAATAGTTGCAGGGCAATACCTGATTACCATCTACAAATCTGAACTTGGTTTAATCACCAAATATGTACTCGGTGTCAGTGCAACTTATCCCTCTCAACCAAGTCCCGCCGATGACCTTTACATGGACGCATATCGATCTATAACCTTCACTGTGCGTCAGCTACGAACCCGTATCGATTATACACCACCTGAGGCGACGCCTTTTGGCGATGATGTAATTATCATTGTTGATTACTTGGTTTTTGATGATGAAAGTTCTCATAATAATGAAGGTATCACTGATCCAGCAATTAATATCGTCGTTCAAGCTGTAGGACCCTGGACATTGAATCCGAGTGATTACACCTATACTTCATTAGGTAGCGGGTCTTACCGTATCACCATTTATGCATCAGCGCTCACATCAATTCAAACATACACAATCGCTGTTAACATTGAAGAGGTAACAACTGGTCACTATGCTCCTGCGACTCTCTCTTCAATTGATTTCATAGTACGAACTGTATATACTTCACTGACCCCTGATGCTTTTGATCCTGCCCCTTGGGGTACAAATGTCACGATAGTAGTTCACTATTTTGTCTCAGATGCCAGTAGTTCACAAAATGGTAATCCAATAACCGGAGCCCCTATCTACGTCTCTGGTGTGGGATGGGTGCTTCCCAGCAGCCATTACACCATATCAGAACCGTCACCCGGAGCCTATTGGATTGTTATAAACACCTCTGCAGTTAGTGATTTGGGAATCTGGCAAGTCAATATCACCGTAAATTGGCCTCCTTCACCTCCAACCTATCAAGAACGCTACCACATAGCAAATATCGATGTTACTTCACGGCTGTCTGGGTTATCACCTACCTATGTGCCCACGGTAGATTATGGTGCCGACTTTAACATTAGCCTCATCTACTATGACCTCTCAGGACATGGGAATATTGCAAATGACACTTATGGAGGTCATGTTCGAATCATTGTGTACAATGCCACAGACGGAACTCCCCTCAATCCTATGTATTACTATATAACCGCCCTAGGTGACAACACATATAGAGTGACCATTGACACCAGTGCTTTTGGATCTGTGAATGTCTTCCACGATTTCCGAATTAATGCTACATGGGATGCAGGCTTTATCCCATTCTATGGTAATGCTTCCACAACTGTCCGAGTATATGTTGTTGGCACCAAAACTACGGTTCTTTATACACCACCTGAACCCCAACCTTATGGTGATAATCTAATCTTTATTATCCAATACAATATGACTGAAGCTCCATACACAGCAATCGATAACACAACTGGAGACGTACACATCAATGCAATCTGCACGAGTCATCCAGCAATAACCCTTGTTTATAGTGTAGTAATGATTAACAATGGCTTCAATGGCTATCGATTAATTATCGATACAAGCAACTTCCCCGAACTCGGGCAGTTCACCTTCCGCGTAAATGTCACCTGGCCGCCAAATGTCGCCCCCTACTATCAATCTCATTCAATTTTGATGAGTGGATATCTACGGGCAATCCACACAACCCTTACTTATGATATTTTTGGTCCACTCTATTGGGGCGACACGCTCATTCTCTATGCAACCTACGTTGATGTTGACCATGATGTGGTTCTCTCTGATCCCACTAACACAACAGTAACCACATCGATAAGCTGGACCGGTTGGTCGGTCCTTCAAATCTTTCCCAATGGTACCTATCAAATCCAAGTACCAACAGAAAACGAACTGGTCGGATTAGCAAACTTCACTCTGGAGTTTGCCAGCAACTTCTATGAAACTAGAACAACGATAGTCCAATTTACAATAAATCCACTGCCACTTTTCGTATCCATACTCTCCACATCCCCCTGGACTGCTGAATATGCCGATGAGGTTGTTGTGACTGTTCAAGTTATTGATATCTATGGTCGACGAATCAATGATTCCACTGTCACATATCATTGGGGTGGGTTCCCCTCCGCACCTATGACTTTCATTGGCAATGGTGTCTATAATGTCTCCTTTGCTGCTAATCAAGATGTTGGAACATGGTTAGTTTCAATCGAAGCGGTAAAAATTAATTGCCAAACCGGAATTGGTTCAGTAACACTATACATCCTCCCCACCGACACTATTCTTACACTATTGACTCCCACAATTGTTACAGTTGTAGGTTCCAGTTTCGAAATCTCCGCGAATTTCAGCACCGCTGATGGCAATCCAATCATTACTGCAACGGTGCTCTTCGTCTGGGCAGGTGGCAGTGGATCTCTCATCCATGTTGGGCAAGGCATCTACAACGCGACCATTGATAGCCTCGGATTAGAACTAGGTCAATTTAGCCTCTATGTCACCGCAAGCACACCAAATGCAGTTGAACGCTTCGATATCGTGAACGTGTTTCTTGTGGTCATTCCTACCGATTTATCCCCCTCTGATTCAATTATCACTGAATACTGGGGTACTAACTTCACAATCAATGTCTACTTCAATGATACCTTCCATAACGTTCCCATCACGGGCGCAAACGTGACCTATTTCTGGGGCACAATGATTGGTCAAATGCAGGAAACCGGTCCACCCGGCTGGTATTCTATTACCCTTCCAACGACCATTTTTGCCGCTGGGGCCACTTACGAGGTAGTGTGTGCGTCTGATGTGCCAACCTACGAATTTGGTATAAGTGTTATTACTGTCCATATAATCGAACAAGAAACCGATTTAGCACTAACTGCTGCTGGAATCTATTTTGAACCTCTCGACATGTACACTGAATTGAACATCACGGGGTGGACAGTCCCGCGAAGTGACACACTATTTCTCTACTTCAACTTCACTGATACCAACGGCGAACCAATCACCGATGCCCTCGGTTCTTATAATTGGCTTTATGGTAGTGGCGTACTAACCTACAATGCAGGATTATACTACGCCGAAATAAATGTCAACGAAACCTCACCTGGAACATACTTTATTGATATCACCTTAAGTCGTCAAAACTACCAAACAGCACAAATCCTCAATCTTCCAGTTACAGTCACATTAGTACGAACTGCAATCTTAGGTCTTGAAGATAGTTTGCAACTCAATACAGGAACCGCATACACCTTCTCTTGCACAGTATGGGATTTAGATCATAACATCCCCATTAACCACTCAACTGTTATTATCGTCATCCCAGGAATATCGCCTGATTCAGGTTGGGAGCTCATCAACCTCGGAAATGGAACATACATCTTGCCTGGAGTCGCATTTCCGTTGGAAGATGCAATGGTTGCTCAAGTTACAGCCGAATCCGGCTTAGTCTACGCCACAGCCACACATCAAATCAACATCCAAGTAACTATCCATCCTGTCATTGAAGCGACACTCCGACTTGGTCTCCTCGCGGCAATCATCGGAATCATCATCCTCATCGCTTGGCTCGCTTACACTAGGGTCTTTGCAATACCTTGGCTTGTTCGTAAAATGCGAAGCATGTCTACAACCCTCGGAAAAGGTAAAACACCAAGCCTATCCAACCGAGACATCAATCGAATCGCTACTCGGCCCGAATCCATGGAAACCATTATCGAACCCGCCTATGGCGCTATAGGTGTCACTGTAGCTGCAACTGTTCTTCCGGCCGCGATCACACTAGAAGAACGCGAAGCCGAAGACGAAATCATCTGGCGGGAACTTGAAAAACTTGAAGGCCTAGGCCATGACCAGAAACTAGAACTGTTCGAAGAAATGAAACGTATCCCCGCCAAGGACCGCGTCTGGTTCCTCGAAGACCTCAAAGCACAAATGGCTGATGGCGCGCGCTTTGGACGTGTACCTACTGAACCGTCTCCTGTTCCCGAAGGGGTTGATCCTCTCATTCATGCCCGTCTTCAAGCGCTGGACGCTCTGGGAACCGAAGAGAAGGAAGCAGTTGTCGAACAACTCCGTGGTCTCTCCAAGGAAGAACAGGAAGAAGTTATCAAAGCGCTCGAAGACACAACACGAAAAAATGAATAGTCATATTCATCGGGGCACTGAACGTGTCCCATCGCATCTTTTATTGCGACAAGCAAGCATATTAGCTCAAAAAAACATCTCAGGAAAAACAAATAAAACCTCAATTTAATATTTTAGTAATGCGGGGTTATCAACCTTAGGCAGGGTAATTTGAAAAAGAGGTGTGCTTCATTGGACAAAAAAATAAGTTTTTTGACTTTATTAGCCTTAATGGCCGTCATCATTTTTTCTTCTCCTCTAGAATTGAACTCATATCCCACTGTGATGGCTGCTTCACCTCCCAACTCTCCATATGAAGGCTTAGGTGATTCCCTCGATGTTACTGAATTTGCTCGAAATGATAGCACCCTCTTCTCAAACGGAATAAACGGTACTGCATTTTCTTATCTTGGTAGCTGGTATCCCTCAGGTTATCGCGGCTATTACTTACACACCTCTGTTTCTAACCTTCGTCGAACCGAAGATCCGGTCCCAAATGGTGATTTTGACCAATACGATGAACCCGGCAATAATTGGACTTTAACAGAATCTACAGGTGGACTAGTAAAATCAATAGATAACGTCACGGGCGGGAATCCCGGCTACTGTCTTGACACTGAACTCAAATACGGAAACGTCCCCAATACTGCCTACGCCTGGATTGACAATGATTTCACATATACTTCATCCATCACCCCAGATAGTCTCAAATTATATTTCGACATTAGATTTTCTGAAGATGTCTCAAAAGCCGGATGGTTATATGTCAAAGTATCTGTTAGATATCAAGCTGCAGAAGTTGGAAGTTGGACCAATACAACGGACCTTTATAGCCCAACTTCTTGGGATTCTCTTAGTTTTCCAACAGCTGCCGTCAATGGAACTGTAACCATTCGCATTACAATTGAAAAACGGGGCGGAGGGAGTGCTAACACAAAGGGACATATCTACTTTGATAATTTCCGGTATGTCATTGGCACAGATAGTAAACCCAGTGAAGTTGAATTAATGGTCAATGGAAACCCTGTCTCCGATACTTTTGGAAATGCCGGAGAAGTTGATATTTATGCTGACCCAAGTTCCAAGGAACAAGCACAACTGGCAATATGCTGGGACTCCGACGAGTCGTTTCAATTCACCTCTCCCACTTATTCAGATATCAGCTTTGATTACGAGTACTCTATGCGAATAAAAAGTGAGAATCCAAGTGCTGCCTCCACAGATTTTTCAAATGTTGCAGACGAAGCCCCCACTTGGAATATCAACTACACAATTCCCAGTTCCCGACCTCCCAGTGGATACACAGGGTATAGCTATGGTTTGTATTTACGTNNCAACTAGCCAATTCTTTAAATTAAACGAAGACATTGCTTCTGTTGGTGACCTGTTCCGAGTTATTGCTTCGAGTCTAAACTACATTTTAGACATTTTTCCCCAAAAAAGTAGTTCCGGCTTGGGTCCTTGGACCAATATCTCCTCAAGTGATTATTATGTAAAAGGTGATTGGATTCGAGTTCTTGCCACATTACGACCAATTGGGCCGTCGGATAATGTCGCAGACGTATCGATATTTTATCCAAACGGTACAATTTGGAATAGCGATTCCACACCAGGCATTGATTCAAGTAAAAACACTATCACAAGCATAGCTTGGCAAATAAATCAGATGGATTCAGACAACGCAGGCAGTCAATGGCAGATTTCAGTCTCATTTGATAATGACACGCAATGCGGTATGCGTGCGCAATACTTCACCATTGTCATCGAAACAACTGCTGAAAAAATCGATCCGGATCCCGGAACCCGTGTTCTGTGGGGTCAAACTGTCTTTGTAAATGTAACCTGGGCAAACAATGATACAGGTGACTACATTCTCGATGCCGCCGCACGAATTCGATACATTGATCGTAATCTCCAAACGCGATACGAGAATATGACTGCCAATGGACAAGGGGCATATTCGCTTGACTTTGGAACAAACCTGATGAGCCCCAGTCGCACTGCAAAATTCTACATCGAATTCTTCCACTACGGATATGTGAACATCACAGGAACACAACTCACCTATACAATCAATCTCGTAAATGATATCAGTTATACAATGGTGCGGCCTTCCCAGCAAACTGGACCCGATGAATATACAGCAGAAACTACCAGCGATGAAGGCTATATCAGTCAAGTAAAATTCTACGATTTATTTGAACAAGCCTATGTTCGCAATGATACAGGCGCATGGAGCGGAAATGTACGAGTTAACTTCACTCGTTATCATTGGACGGAAACTTGGACCTATATCACAGAAGGAAGTTTTATCCCAAATGCCTCTGACCCGATAATCTTCGAAAAGATTGATTCCCAATATTCCGGAGTATCTCAAGTAAAGTATGAAGTTACCATGCGCATCGAAAACGCCGCTTGGGATTACCAACAGCAAAACTTCACCATTATTATTCGCATTGTTCAAATCGCGACTGATTTGGATGCTGTTCGCACTGTAATCTCTTATCCGCCCACAGGCGATGGATGGACACAATATAATAACAACACGGATACCTATGAGGTTCGTATTTTCTGGAACGAAAACTTCAATATCACCATTTTTTACCACTTTGCAGAGAATGACACCGGAATTACAGGTGCAACTTCAAATCTCCTTTTTGGCTCTTTGAAAAGAACACTCACTGAACAAGCAAATGGATTCTACAATATCATACTCGACACTAAAGACGTGGGACTTGGAATCACAGACATTCTGGTGAACGCAAGCTATCCCACCTATGCGTCCCAAACAATTCAAATAAGGCTAATTGTCGAAACCCGCGAAACAGAACTCACCAAGGACTATTTGGGCGCTCTTGTTGACCTTCCATATGATGATGACTTTACTGTAATCTTCACGTACAATGATATTGTAACAGGAACCCCAACAGCGATTATTGATGCAACCGCATCTATTGTGGGCTATCCAGCTGGCAAATATTCAGTGAACAACAATGGAGACGGGACGTATACTATTACATTCTGGGGGAACATTACTGAAACTATCTATTATGTTACGATTACATTTAGTCGCACAAATTATACTACCCAATCTAATTACTTCGAAATAACAGTACGTCCGATTCATACCATCGGGTTCGGACTTGCGGACTCTGTTTCTCTTCCTTGGGGTCAAAATGTAACTATCACTTTATCCTACAATGACACCGATCATAGTGATATTGCAATTTATGGTGCTGACATATCATTTGTTTCAACTGATGGATTCTTCAATTCTTCAAACGATATTCTGGGCTTCGACTATTGGCTTGTTATCAACCCAGACGGATCCTACACTTTGATTCTGAATACAACAAGAGTCTCAGCAGGAATGCAGCCTTTCACACTCATAATTACCTTTAGTAAGACTCATTATGACAATTCTGAAGTGTATGTATCCTTCCAAGTCCGAGACAACCTCACAGTGCTTCAACGCCAGTCACTAATTCCGGGGACAAATGTACCCTGGGGCGACAATCTAACCATCATATTAACCTATTCTAATTTGGATGATAGCAACTCTCCGATTCCTGGAGCGATTATTGATTGTGATTGGGACGAGTTCTATTGGAGCTATTCCTACAATGCTACTTTGCAAGCCTATGTTCTGGTAATCCGAACAATAAGTCGAACCGAAGGAAGCTATACAATCACAATAAATGCCGCGAAAAATCATTACCAAGAATTTACAATAATTGAGAACTTCGTTATTCGAAAAATCCAAACTACCCTTGATGCGGATCCTGACTATATTCCAAATTGGCCATTAGGATTCAATGTAACAGTTCGTGTTGACTACTATGACGCGGATCATGGGGGGCAAGTACCCTTTGCAGAAGTCGTGACTGATTGGAATGCAAGCTATTACTCGATTATTTTCTACGGAAATGGAACTTACGATTTAATCTTAAACACAAGCTGTCGGGGTGTGGGGAGTCATACAATTAACGTTACACTATGGCGCGATCATTATGCACAACGAACCGTTATAGTATCTTTAACACTGGTACCAATTCCGCTATTTGTTGAAATTCTATCCTCCTCGCCAGTGACAACTGAATATAATTCAACTAATTTTGTAGTAGTTACTGTTCGTGTAACAGATCTCTATGACCGCCTGATCAATGATTCCACAACAACATATCACTGGTTTGCAGGTAGCGGAACGATGACATTTATTGAAGCTGGTATATACAATGTCTCTTTCTCTGCTGCCGCTGATACTGGGTCATACGTGGTAACGGTTCAAGCCAACAAAACTGGTTATCAAATCGGTATTGGTTTCATTATACTTAACATTCTGCCCACCGATACCATCCTTAGCCCAATAACCTCAAGTCTTCAACTAGTAGTGGGTGAAAGCTTCGAAATTTCTATCTTATTTACAACCATATATGGGACGGGTATTGCAGATGCCAATATAACATATCTTTGGGCGCTAAACAGAACTGGCTCCCTAGCTTTTGTTGGTGGTAACACCTATAATGGCACGCTAGATAGTTCCGGATTAACAGCAGGACCCTACCTCGTCTATGTAACTGCAGGTGGTCCGAATGTCGTTGAACGTACAACAACTATCAGCGTTTTATTAGTTTTGATACCAACAGAACTCCAAGCCTTTCCAACGATCCAGGAAGTATATTATGGTGCAGATTTCATACTCCAAGTCTACTTCAATGACACCAATAACAATCTGCCCATAGATGGTGCAAATGTCTCCTGTATTTGGGGCACTCTAACCGGATATCTCCTACCAACAGGAACGCCAGGTTGGTACAACATTTCCCTATCGACGACAATTTACCCCGTTGGAACTTACATGCTTACTCTTTCCGCGGATTTCGAGGGATATCAATTTGCCCTAGCATATGTTGACGTAATCATTCGCCCTCAACCGACAACATTAGACTTGGTATTAATCCAAACCTATTATGCACCACAAAATCTAGTAACAAATCAAACAGGAATTTCATGGCAGGTTCCTCGAGGTGAGCTTCTTATATTGTACTTCAATTTCACGGATGCTTCAAACAATACTATTACTGGAGCAATTGGAACTTACAGCTGGACCTATGGTCTAGGGGTCCTTGAATTCACAAATGGGTTATATGTTGCCACCATAGACCTAACTCAGGCAACTCCTGGATATTACTCTCTTCTAATCACATTATCTCTTCAAAACTATGAAAGCGGTCAAAGCCCATCCTATGACCTCAATGTAATTCCAATTCCCGCTGTAATTCAAGTTATTAACAATCCTGGAACCGTAGATACAGGAACTACATGGGACCTAGTAGTGTACTATAATGATACCTATCACAATTTACCAATAATTGGTGGCAATCTCACAGTAACTATCCCTCAACTCAATTTCGAAAATATGGACATGCTTGACAATAGAAATGGATATTATTCGTTTACTGTTCCTGCCCTCTTATTAGACAACAGACTCGAAATCGAAATAAACGCACCAGGTGGTTTACTATATGCTTCTGATACCGAACAAATTATTGTCTATGTCAGACTGGGGCAAGTGGCTCAGGTTACTATAACACTTGGTCTTGTTGCCGCGGTGATTGGAATTGTCATGATTATATTGTGGTTAGCTTATACACGAGTCTTGGCAATTCCTTGGCTTGTCCGGAAGATGCGTAAAATGAGCCGAACCATTGACAAAGGAAAAACACCCAAACTTTCAAAGAGTGATGTTGGTCGGATTGGCTCTCGATCAGATTTGATGGCTCATATTGCCGAACCTGCCTATGAGACCATTAGAATACCAATTCCTGCAGCAGTCCTACCTGCGGTAATTGAACATGAAGAACGTTATGCAGAGGATGAAGCCATCTGGGCCGATTTAAAGAAATTGCCACAACTAGAATACGACCAAAAACTTGAATTATTCCAAGAAATGAAACGCATCCCTGCGACCGAACGCGTATGGTTCCTCGAAGACCTAAAACAACAAATGGCTGATGGTACCCGATTTGCTCGGAAAGCCAAAGAGCCCACTCTTGCACCAGAGCTTGAAAAGGAAATAGAAGAACGATTGAAACAATTTCCCCAATTAAGTAAGGCGGAAAAAGACCGCATCACCAAACAACTTCGTAATGTTCCCAAAGAGGAATGGGAGGAAGTATTCAACACTCTCGCAATTGCATCTAAACCAGAGGTTATTGAAGGTGATGAAGTTCTTCGTCCTGATGAATTACCAGCTATAACTGTAGAAGAACGGGAAAAATTACTTGAAGAATTGAAAGGGTTATCCGAGGAAGAACGGCGAAAAGTATTGCAAACATTTCGAGAGAAAAAAACCAAGGAAACTGCAGAAGGAGAGGTCGTTAAGGGTGAAAAAGAATTTGAAGTTGACGAATCAGACGACAAACAATAGGGTACTCAAAACCATATGATAAAACTATGATAACACTGTCGCAAAAGGGGATGGAATCGGTTGTTCACCACATTTTGTCTTTCCCCTAATGGAGAAGAGAAATTTATGGTGACCCTGTGAATATTGTTTTGAGAAGTGTAAACATTCCGAGGATGATGATGGTGCTTCCGATGAGGTGAGTCATGCGGTGGCTGGGTGTGCGTTTGACGAAGTAGCTCGCGAGGGGGGTGCCGATGAATGAACCGAGTACGAGGGGTAGGGCTAGGTTGAAGAAGAGGGGGTCGAGGATGAGGTGTCCGAAAGTGATGTAGAGAATGACAGCGGTGAGACTGGTGAAGGTTTCGGAGACCATGGAGGTGCCGATGGCTTGTTTGCCGTTTCGACCATGCAACATTTGTCCGCCTGCCACAATAGGTGTGTAGCCTCCAGCGCTGATTCCTTTGTTGATAGCTGCGAGTAGACCGATGGCGAAGATCCGTCCTGTGGTGATGCGCCAATGAATGTCAGTTAGTACCATTATGCCAATGAGAGTTAAAGCGATTCCAATATATATTTGGAGGAAATCCAAGTGCACGATGAAGAAACTGAGAAAAATGGTTACAGCTATAATCGCCCCGATAATTCCTGCTAGAGAAAGGTTGAATGCGATTTTGGTGTCATCGGATGTTTTGGTGAAGGTAACATTCCCATGAAGGTGATAATAGATAGCAGTAATAATAGCAGCGATGATTTGGGAAAGCAAAATGGCGGGGATGGCTTCTAAAATTGGAAAGTTGAGCAGAATGAGAAGTGGTGTGAGAAGTGTGCCATAACCGATGCCGATGGAGGCATCGAGGAATGCAGCGATAAGGCTGAGAAGGAACAGAATGATTGGAATAAGAAGCCAGTATATTATTATTCACCATTGATGGTGTTTCGGTAAAGAAAAGCGGGCTGTTTTATTTGTTTTTAGTTTTTTGGAGGATTGAACACAGCTGTTTTTTCAGGACATTCTAAGATATAATGATTTTCATTGGAAGTATGCTCTCAAAGGGTGTGTTATCAATAGAAATAAGACCACACTTGCATAGATGTTGTTGCATACAATCCCCTAACCCAGCAGAGAATAGGACTCACAGTAAAGCCTCGAACCCGAAACGAAACTAAAGAAGAGAATACAGTGAATCTGAATAGTGAGAAAGATAAAGCAAAGATAATCGAGGCGCGATAAGCATTCGCCTGTGAGCCTTGGATTTGTGTATATGTGGAAACTGCCGAATATGGCGATTTTTTCCTCACTAGTTTGCACTATTATGAAAAAGTGTGTATCCCATCGAGGCAATAACCACAAACTGGAAGATGCGCTCTAGTCACAGTAAGGAGTATGATAATGATGACGATGTCATGCATTTGCGTATCAAATTTAGATAATTAAGATGGTTTGAGAAGGAGGAATAGTAAATTAAACAAGACTGATATGCATTTGGTAGAGAAGCGCTTGATGCGTACTATAAAATCTCCAATGATTTGCGATGTTTGGATGATAAATGCCGTTCCTCTGGAGGACCGTAAATACTATTAGGTGGGGCTTCCTGCGTATGTTACCTAAGACTAGCTGCTTTTTGGTGGTTTACACATGACGAAACCTAATGACGGTGAATTGATGTTAAATCTCATTAAGGAACGTCACGCTATACGCGACTTTATCACCGACCAACCGGTGAGTGATGAACTCCTCTTCAAGATTATCGAAGCTGGAGGATACGCTCCCAGCGCTGAAAACCAACAACCTTGGCGTGTTATTATCGTCCGAGACAAAGCTATACAGCGTCGCATTGGAGAAATTGCTGTATTACGGACCATTGAATTATTTGGACGAATCACTCCTCGCCAAGAAATCGAACGACGCCTTCATTATGTAGAAGCGTTACCAAGCCGGGAGCGAACCATTGATTGGCTCATCACTGGTAGGAGATTTGAGTACATCAAGGGTGAACCAGAAACTGATGGCGCACCTATTCTCCTTGTATTGGTCGTTGAATCAACACATGTTGGTAATTCACAACCCACACTACGTGGAACGGGTGGTGTCTATGGATGGAGTAGCTTGCGCCATTCTATTATTGCCGGAAGTATGTTTATGCAAAACTGCTGGCTTGCAGCGTCTGCCCTGGGTTTAGGGGCTTGTGTGTCCAGTGTACAACTAGATCACTATGATGATATCCGTGAGATTTCCGAATTACTCAATATTCCACAACCCCATTGGACACCCATCATGTGCCTTGCCATTGGCTATCCCAAATTGCCCCGAACTCGTGGGCCCCCACGTCAGCGACCTGAAGAAATCACTTTTGTTGACACATGGGGTAAGAACTGGCAACCCCAAAAGAAGACTGGAAAGTAATCGAGGCGAGTTAACCGATGGATCAATTCAAAACATTACAGGAATTCATTGTCGAATGGATGGATGCGCTTTGGTGGAGCATGCGTGACCGTATTGGAGCTCTCTCCANNACTGCGGGGCGAAAAGTAGGAGAAATTGGTAAAGCCGAAGGTCTAAACATCATCAAAACGGTTGAAGCCGCCCATTCCATTTTTGGACGCACAGTCACAGTTCAAAACAACACCGTTCTGGTCACCACCTGTCCAATCTGGGATAAGATTCTGGCAGGTCAACTTGAATATGGGCTCCGTTGTGAGGAATTCATATGTGCCCCATACCTTACTGGCATAAAAGATGTCTTTGGAGCGAAGGAAGCCATTGTTGAAACCAATCTCCGGTTGGCACATGTAACTCGCGCCCGATTAGAATACAAGCTCAAAAAACTAAAAACAGCGAATACCACGGATCCCAAAAACCAAGCGCAGATTTCAGAACTTAAAAAACAACTCAGCCAACAACCTGCAACACCTGCTTGCATTTTCCATGTAAAATAACTGCTTTATCAACCCAACAATTCCAAGTCTGGCACTATTGATTTTACTAGCACAAGCCGCTCTATTTCGCTAGGATTGACTTTCAAATAGATAAACTTAATTTCACGGTAAGCAAACGTTTCAAAAACTACTTCCTAGTTTCTTGGACATGATAGTGCCTAAAATCACCTTACGGTTTTCTGCTTCTCCTGATTCCCCTTCATTATCTGTAATCTTTTTTGAATCTCAATAGATCCTGAAAATGATTGCACATCCAGTTGCGAATGGTTCTTAAGCAAAACCCCCCAATGGCGACCTACTAATCAACTGCGATACTAACCACTCGGTGTCACGAATGGCTTCGAAAGCCGCTAAAAAGCAAATTGAACCAGTCTTTTCCCCAATGTCTATTGTTCTAATCGGGGCAAGTGATAAACTCCGTTCCTTCGGATTCCAAGTTGCTCGTTCACTCATCCGCAATTTCGATGGGCCAGTTCACTACGTCAATCCCACCGAAGCAAGTGTCCTCGGATCACCAACCTTTGCCACTATCAGTGAAGTTCCCGAAGGCTCCCATCTCTGGGTCATAACCATACCCACAAAAGATTTTGCAAAAACAATTCGACTGATAGGAAAACGCCAACCCGTGGGAATCATCCTACTTTTTGAACTTCCACAGACCCATTTCGATGTTGCCCGTAAAGCAATATCCAAAGTGCCTTGTCCTGTTATAGGTCCAAGAAGCGCCGGATTTTACAATTCGTCAACTGCCTTCGACCTGATACCGCTTCCACCTGAAGTACTTCCACGACCTCGAAAAGGATTCGCAGGGATAATCACCGATAATCGTGATGTTGCTTATGGGTTGCTTGAACAGGTAACCAAATATCGGTGCGGGGTATCCCTTTTTGTTGATCTTGGCGAATCTCTTGGAACTACTGAAACCGATGTGCTTGCTTTTCTAGCCAAAGATAGTGAAACTCGTGTCATTCTTCTTGGCGCAGGTCAAATATCGAACTCCTTGAAATTTCGAACTGCCATCCGAAATGCCCATCGGGTAAAGAAACCTGTGATTGTTTCACTTTGGCCACAAGATCTCACTCGTCAACTTGGGCTACACCGCCGAACTGGAAAAACAATTACTCCCTTAACAATCGACCTAGCAAAACAACACAACTTGATGATCACATCATCTTGGGGGCGTGCGGTGGACCTTGCACTCCTTTGTCAAACCCAACCTCTCCCCGAAGGCTTAGGAGTTGTAGCGATTTCTAATTTTGGTGCATATTGCGTCTATGCCGCGAGTGCCCTCCATGATTCATCATTGCAATTAGCCAAACTCCAACCCAACACCCTTACAGCTCTCAAGGAAAATCTCCCTCCCTACTGCCGCAACGACAATCCCATTGGCTTGTATGCCAACGCAGACGAAGAACGATTAGACACCACGCTTCGCATTGTCCTTGCTGATCCCAACACTCACAGCGTCCTTATTGCCCTCCTTCCCAATTCACCCAACATTGACCCTGATTATCTCTATGTCATGCTCGGACAACGCCTCAAAGCTCTCAAAATCCCCAAAACTATCATTGGTGTCATTCCGGCTACAGAGCGCGACAATCTCCTCATAGGAAGTCTCGAGCGCCTTAATATCCCCATCTTTTCAAACTCCCACCGAGCGGTTACAACCCTAGAAAACGCATATTTACTCAACACCCTTCTCAAATCCAAAAAATAGGAGTGGGTACCAATTTACAAAGCATATGTCTTAATCAAAGTAGCCCCCCACCAAGAAGATAACATCCTTCGCGAACTCAGCAAATTTGCCGCCATATCCGAAGCACACAAACTATTCGGGTTATACGATGTTATTGTTGAAATCGAACGAAAGGGAATGCGCGATATTATGGAAACGGTTTCGAAAATTCGTGCTATTAAAGGTGTACTCGATACGATAACTAACCTTGTAGCAGATTTCGAAATGGATGTCCATGGCGCTCCGCTCTAAGAGACAAACGGCGTATATCGAAACGAAGGTTCATCGAGGGGCTTACATGAAATCAGACTTGGAACCGTTTTTCAATCCAAAAACGGTTGCCGTCGTCGGAGCTTCTGCACGAAAAGCGAGTGTAGGCGGGGTGATTTTTCGTAATTTCCTCAAACCCGCCTTCAAGGGCGTAGTCTATCCCATTAACCCTCGTGCAACCGAAGTACTCGGCATTCCGAGTTATGAGCGGGTATCATCCGTTCCTGAACCTGTTGATCTCACCGTTATAGCTGTTCCCGCGGGAATTGTACCAAAAATTATGGAAGATTGTGAAGAAAAGGGGGTTAAAGCCGTCATCATTATTAGCGGCGGCTTCAAAGAAATCGGAACTGAAGGTGCCTACCTCGAAGAGCAAGTCATCCAAATCGCCAAACGAAGCGGGATTCGAGTAATTGGTCCCAATTGTATTGGTATATATGATACCAATACCGGAGTTGACACCACATTTCTTCCAGCATCTCGGATGGGAAGACCAGGAAAAGGATACATAAGCTTCATCAGTCAAAGTGGTGCATTTGCGGCAGCTGTTTTAGATATTAACGCACAATCCGGACTCGGAGTAAGCCGCGTCATCAGCTTTGGCAATAAGGCAGATGTCAACGAAATTGATCTCATTAAGTTTCTTGGCACCGACAGGGAAACTCGAGTCATTATCGAATACCTAGAAGGACTTTCACCGAGTACAGGAAGTTCATACATCCAAACTGCAAAAATTGTAACAAGTCAAAAACCGATCATCGTTGTGAAAGCTGGACGTTCAAAACGAGGTTCCGTGGCTGCAGCTAGTCACACGGGCGCATTAGCTGGTGATGCCCGGCTCTATGATTTTGCATTCCACCAAGCAGGAATTCTCTCAGCTCAGGACTTCGAAGATGGATTTGAAATGGCAAAAACTTTAGCAACACAGCCTCCTGCAAAAGGTAATCGCGTGCTTGTTGTCACAGATGCCGGAGGAGCAGGAGTCATGACTGTCGATGCCTGCGAAGCCCTAGGATTAACCGTTCCTGAACCCCCTGAAAAAGAAATGCAAATTCTTCGTGAAGCTTTTCCAAGCTATTGCAGCGTCAATAATCCCATTGATCTCACCGGTGACACCGATGCCGAACGCTATCAAATCGCTTTTGACACACTTCTTGGAACAGCTCATTATGATGGGGCCATTGCCATCGTAATGATGCAAATTCCTTTGTTAGATCTTGATATCGTCGATCGATTAGTTGCAATTGTCCGAAAATATGACAAACCATTAGTTGCTCTAACGGCTGGAGGACGATTCACAATGAAAGGTGCTCAGCTCCTCGAAGAAGCAGGAATTCCCACCTTACCAACTCCAGCCAGAGCAGCAAAAGCCATTTGGGCGCTGGTGGAATACGGGCAACATCTGAGGAAAATCCATTCGCAAAAGAAATCAAAGTAATTTTTTTTCCTTCATAAGATTGGACAACGGTACTGTTTATAATTACATAAGTTTACCATTGCTTTATTCAACTTTCCTCGTGTAGGCGAGGTGTACACTTTTGATCAATGTAAGTATTGTTGGTGCTGGACAAACAAAGTTCGGACGGCACAACGATTACAATTTACGTGAACTCTTCGCTTTAGCAGCCTATGAGGCCATCGAAGACGCTGGTATTACACCCAAAGATGTTGAAGCGGCATTCATAGGTAACCTATCTGCAGATCAATTTAATCGACAATCACACATTGCTCCAATGATGGCCGATGCTGCAGGAATGACGGGAATTACTGCTACTAAATGTGAAGCTGCTTGCGCCTCGTCAGCTACGGCGTTACGAGCCGCAATTCTTGCCATCGAATCTGGGCAACATGATGTGGTCATGGCTGCGGGCGTCGAGAAGATGACTGACCTCCCGACTCCGGGGGTCATTGAGATATTAGCAATGGCGGCTGACCAGCCCTTTGAGGCAGAACCTGGAATTACGTTTCCGGGAATTTTTGCCCTCTTGGCAGTTGCTCATATGGCGAAATATGGTACAACTAAAGAGCAAATGGCAGCGGTTGCTGTCAAGAATCATGCCAACGCGATGCACAATCCCTTAGCGCAATATCAAAAAGAAATCACTATTGATACGGTGTTATCAGCACAGCACGCCTGGTCGCTTGGCCATTGGGTCTCTTTGATTGTTCTCCCATCACTGATGGAGCTGCTGCAGTGATTCTTACACGAAATAAATTGGCGAGAAAATTCACTGACACTCCTGTGAAAATCAAGGCCTCTGCGCAGGCAAACGATACAATGGATATGTGTGATCGCGCTGACCTTACAACTCTCTATTCCGCAAGAATAGCCGCGCAAAGAGCATATAAACAAGCGAAGATAGGTCCACAAGATATCGACTTTGCAGAAGTTCACGACTGCTTCACTATAGCCGAAATCATTGCCACCGAAGACCTTGGCTTCTTCACACCAGGAATGGGTGGGCAAGCTGTCGAAGAGGAATATACCGCAATAGATGGCGAGTTCGCAATCAATACCAGTGGTGGACTCAAAGCCAAAGGACACCCAGTCGGTGCCACTGGGGTAGCTCAAATTATTGAATTGTACCATCAACTACGAAACGAAGCTGGTAAACGACAAGTCGATTCGCCCAACTATGGACTTGCCCATAACGTCGGAGGGTCAGGAGCCACAGCCGTAGTCCATATTTGTGAACGATGGTGATCAAGATGAGCGATGAAACAACAATCAAAAAATACTTTGAATTAATTAATGAGCAAAAACTGTGTGCGGTACATTGTGCAAGCTGTGATTCCCTTCATCTACCACCAAGGCTTTTTTGTCCAAATTGTAACCGCAAGACCACTGATTGGACTCAATTAAGCGGGGAAGGTACTATCCGTTCATTCACTGTCATTCACATTGCTGGAACGAAATATGATAGAGACGTCCCGTACATCGTGACAATTGTTGCTTTGAAGGAGGGACCTTCTGTATGTGCTCGGTTGATTGGTCTTGATCCGCTCAAACCAGAGGATATCCATGTCGGTGATCCAGTTGTTGCTGACTTCGAAGAAATTCCAGAAAAGAAGACAATGCGCCTAATCTTTCGTCCTGCATAGCGTTCCAACGTTCACCAAGTTCTTGATTACTTCTTGAGTCCAAGATATCGAATTGTTGAAATTGCAAAGACTTTGGTGACTTTGAGTAAATCGTCAATGGGCACATATTCGTCAGCTATATGAGCAAAGGTCATATTTCCTGGACCATAGGCCACTGTTGATTCGATTCCTGCTTTTCGAAGTAGGCGACCGTCTGTGGCGAATGGTAATAAGAAGTGGACTGATGGCCCAGCTATCTCGTTTGAAGCATTAAATACCGTAGTCACGAACTTGTTGTGTTCAAAGTTGCGAATTGAGTTACCTGTAAAGGACTCAATGATTTCTATTTTACAGATTTCCGACATACCTAGCTGCTCAGCATGAGCCTGAATGAAGTCAATCATCTCATGAGGTTGTTGACCGGGTAAAATTCGAAAATCAATTTGTGTCTCACAGCGATCTGGTACAACGTTTGCGGCGACTCCTCCTGTTATTGTTCCAATGTTCA
>JABAOH010064077.1_pt2 | contig 20420 bp, 18 predicted proteins | sample 7062181 | NCBI WGS metagenome assembly JABAOH01 (sample SAMN14538630, study PRJNA623070) | marine sediment metagenome | biome: marine biome [ENVO:00000428]; feature: marine pelagic biome [ENVO:01000023]; material: deep marine sediment [ENVO:00002113]; isolation source: pool of 5 deep marine... | reverse complement strand
GCGGAAAGCGCCGGGTCAGTGACGCAACTGCCTGAGCCACTCCTCCAGTGTGTCGAGGTATTCCGGCGCGTAGTTCGTCCACTGGCTCCGCGGCCTGCGATTACGCTCGTCGATGCAGCCGGTCTCCGACAGGATGAGGTTGTGGTCGACGCCGGGGATGAGCTCGACACGGAAGTCCGGGTTTCCGGCTCGTTCCAAAGCCGCGCGGTAGGCCTCGACGCCCTGAATCGGGTCGGCCTGTGTATCCTTGTCGCCGAAGAAAGCCAACACCGGGATCGTGGTCCGCTCGATGACCTCCATGGGATCCCAGAAGTAGTCGCCCTCGAGATCGTCCGCATGCCATTCCTCCTCGGGCTCGACCTCGATTCTGAAGCCAAGCAGCTTCATGTCCGCAAGGAGAGGGTAGTTTGCCAGCTGTGACTTGTGACGCGCGTACTCGCCGTACGTCTGCGCTCGCGACGCGGCGTCGATGAGATTCTCTACGTCCTCAGCGTCCTGCTCAGGGAGTCCGGCACACACCGCCTGGGCCGTAAACAGGTAAAGGCCCTGATAGTAGCCAGCCTCGCCGGGACAGGAGACCGCGATCATGAAGGCGATATCATCGCTTCGGGAGAGAACGAGGGGCATGATGTAACCGGCCTGGCTGATACCCCAGAGACCGATCTGCTCGCGATCGATCTCCGGATGGTCCTTTAATAGCGCGATCGCATCCAGGACGATCTGAGTCCGCTGCTCGAAGAGGCGCCTGCGGTCGATCTCGCCGGTCGATTCGCCGGTGCCGGGCTTGTCCCAGGCGAAGGTCGCGTAGCCGGCTCGCCGCATACGCTCCATGATCGGGGGGTAGGTCACGCCCGAGGTGCGGTTGTTCGGTCCGTCACCGTGTACGAACACCACCACGGGATGTGGGCGGCGGCCCTCCGGCAGGATGAGATCACCGACCACCTTGAACGGCCCGGAGTTGAACACGATCTCCTCGATCCTGGGCTCCTGGGTCTGTGAACGGCATGAAATCACCAGTAGAAGGACCAGCATCCCGCATCTGCTTCTCATCATCTCACCTGTCAATCTGTGCCAGGGTTCGTGTCGGCCATTCGATCTGGGATTTCGGGTAGGGCGATGATACCGCGCGAACAAGTGATCGTCGCCCCCGATCGAGCAGGTACACCTTGCAGGCGGTGGCATCATCAGCGCTGGCCCACTCGCTACCTTCGCCGCGAGATTGAAGACGCTCGCTGGACAGTACGGCGCGCCTTCCCTGCCGGTTTCGCGGGTTACTGCGCGCAGACGAATACCGCACCGGACGATTAGCATCAGTTTGACAGCTAGCCAGTGATCGACAATTATCTCCCAGTTTTAGCTCCTTCCTCGCGGTGCCGGCGCGGAGAACCGGCGTTAACTTCCGAGACATGAGGTCGCCTTCAGGATCCAATCAGGAGTGCCAGCCCCGTGCCCTGATATCGTGCCGAGCGTTGGCTCAACACACAATGTGGAGGCTATCATGAGTACCCGCTCGTTGCTTTGCGCGGTGATCGGTTCCGCTATCATGCTCGTCGCCTGCCAGGCCCAGGCCCCAGAGGAGAGTCAGGTGCCTGGCAATGTCTTGAAGCTGGAAGAGCTCACGTATTCGGACATCGGCGAGCTGGATCGCCAACGGTCCATCTTTTTCCTGACCTTTGGGAACCTGGAAGAGCATGGACCTCACATTCCGGTGGGATCCGACTACTTCCAGGCGGTTGGCGTCAGAGACGGGCTGATCGCTCGCCTGAATGAAGCGCACCCCGAGTACACGTTCGTGATCGTGCCTGTGGTCCCCCTAGGTGAGGGAGGAGCCAATGACCTGGCGCGCCAGTTGGAGCACGTGGGCACATTCCCCGTCCGCTTCGAGACGCTGCGCGATGTCGCGATCGACCTGGGCGCGGCCATCGCCCGCAAGGGATTCGATAACATCTTCCTTATTCATAGCCACGGGACGACGCTCCATAACGTGGCGTTCAACGATGCGGCGGCGTTTGTCAGTGAACGATATGGTGTCCGGATGGTGAATATCACCAGCCTGGTTTTCGGGGAAGGGTTCTACAGCGATGCAGTGCTAGACGAACACCTGGGAGAGGGCTGGCAGGAGGAGATTGGCCTGACTGGGCATGCCGGAACGGCGGAGACATCGGCGAACCTCTATCTGCGCGGTGACCTGGTCAAACCACTCTACAAAGATTTAGAGCCGTTCGTCGTGGCGGACCTAGCCGACATCTTCAAGCTTCACGAGAGGACGGGCTGGCAGGGGTATTGGAGTGACCCGTCAAAGGCCACCAAGGAGATCGGGGAGGATCTCATCGATGACTTCGTCGAGCGCAGCCATCGAATCGCGGAAATGGCACTGGCTGGCGAGGATCTGTCGACGTTGCCGCTGTACCCGGATGACTTTCCAATGATGCCAGAAGTAGGAGAGTACCTCCGCATCATAAGGGGACACTACGCTGAACAGAGCGCTGAGATCGAGGCGTGGCTTAGCAAGCGCGAAGCGCCAACTCAATGAGTTAGGTTAAGAGACTCAAAGCCTGAGCGGTTGGCGGCAGCTGAGACGCAGAACGCGACCCCCGCAACTCTCACGGCTCTACGACCTTGAATCGCAGAGTCTCCATCACCTCGCCGTGCGGACTGAGAATATCGACGCGCCAGTCGCCCACGGCGTCGCCCGAAATGCGGACCATGCTCCAAGTGCGCCATGAGGAGCTGCCGACGGTGAGGTAGACGTTCGAGACCTGGCGACCGTCACGGTACCAGCGGTGCTCGACGCGGGTCGGCCGATCGCCCCACTGGTCGACGCGCCCGATTCGAGACCATGCGTACAGCCTCTCCACGTCGACGGTGAACACGGTACCCGTGTCCCGCGGCTCGCGATCATCGATGCGGCGGGCGACCGCTGCCGCGATGACCCGGTGATCGTCACGGCCGTATGGGCCGCCGATCGGCGGCGGCCCGGGGTCCAGCTTGAGTTGCTCGTCCTCGAAGAACCCCAGCTCCGCCGCGCCAACGACTCCCGACGCGATGAGCGCGGCGAGCTTCTTCAGTGTCACGCTGCCCTTCCACCTGAACAGTGGTCCGATCCGACCCGACACGATGAGCCGGTCGTTCTCCAAGCTCACGTTCCACGAGGGCTCCGCGAGCTGTCCCTTTGACGCTTGAAGCTCGCTCGCGATCGCCGCCTCGAGCCGAGCCTCCAGGTCAGGGTGGCCCGGCCCGATACCTTGTGCCTCGAGCCGCTGAAGCGCCCTCTCATAGAGCCCGTGGGTGAGTTGCGCGGCCTCCCGGCGACCCTGCTCGCGTTGCAGGGCCTCGATCCCTCTGATCACGCGACTCGCCTCGTCCACGTCGTTAAAGAAACGAGCGGTGAGCTCAGGGGCCGCGCGATGTAAAGCCAGGGCCACATCATCGTAAAACTTGGGGTGGCGACGGACGAATGCCGTCAGGGCCTCTTCGGAGCGGAGCGCCGACTCGAGCTGCGGATATCCGGCGAAGAGGTGCGGCATGCGCGCTGGCGTGAACATCCCACGCTGAGCGGTCAAAGCCCAGCGGGCAAGCTGGCGGGCAGCGGGGAGTTGGCGACCGCCGAGGGGGGCAAGGGTGGCCGCAGGCTCGACTCGGGCTGACCCGATTTCGATCACCCCGGCCCAACCCGGCGTCGTGCAGAGCACGATCGTGATGGCGCATACGGCCCGCATGGCATGCGGGAGGGCTGAGTGCCGTCTGACGGCTGGTCGTGACATGGGGCCTTACCTGGCACGAGGAGCTTAGCTGGTTGGGCTCAGTCGCCCGTTCGCCGCACCCTCAAGGTGGGCAAGCGGGAACGTGCAGGCAACTTTATGCCTCGCGCTCAATCGATCGTCCGCCAGCTCCTCTCGACGAGCTCGAACGCGTCGCGATAATCATCGACCAGGAGTGAGGGCACGGCGTAGGCCATGATGAAGCCCTTCTCCTCCTGCCCGACGACCAGGATGATCGTAGCCTTTCGCCACATCATCATCGGATCATCCGGCAGCCGGCCCTCAAAGACGAGATTCGAAGCGACGGCGCGATGGCCTTGCACCACCCGGACCCACTCCCGGTCGAGCAGCTCGTATCGGTCGTATCGCCGCTGGAAGACCTGATCAAAGGTCGCGTTCAACTGAACGAAAAGAGCCAGCGCGCCTTGAAGATCGGCTTCGTTGGCCATCTGGAGCATGAGCTGGGTGTCGAGCGTGCCCAGCACGGCCTGAAGATCGAACTCGACCAGCGAGACGCTCGCCACGCCGCTGGAGTCCTCGATGGTGACCAGCGATTCTTTTCCGGGCGGCAGCTCCGAGGCCTCGAGCTGCCGCCAGCCCTCGGGATAATCGAAGTGAATTCCCAGCGCGGTGTCGTGGTAGGCGGTTTGGGCGGGCTTTTCGCCGCAGCCGGTCACGGGCACCAGGCAAGTCAGCCCGAGGATCGATAGCCAGCGGTGTCGTCTCATTCCTCGCCTCGGATCACTTGGCTGGAAAAGCCCCGGATCGGCCATCCGACCCGGGGCTCCCTTCTCATTTGCAATGGCCGAGCTACTGGGGCGTCTTAACCCGTTTCGCCGTCCACTCGACCTCGTCGCCGCGCGGTGTCAGGAACGTGCCCTTAGCCTTGTCGCCGTCGACCGTGCCTTTGTAGACCATCTCGAACTGGCGGTCGCCCCTCGAGAACTGCACAGTGAACGTGATCTTGTCGCCTTCCACCGACCCGCTCTCGATCGGCATCGAGCCCATCCGCGACTCGATGGTACCGGTGAGCGAGGTGCCGTCCTGCTTGAAGGTCACCGTGCGGGTCATCGTGCCGCGCGGCGACTCCGAGGTGAGTTCCCAGGCCCCGGAAACATCCACGGCTTTCTGCTTGCTGGACTCCTGGGCCGTGGCCAGCGGTGCGGCGGTGAAGGCGAGGAACGCGAGGGCCGCAATCGTCTGGAGCGCTTTCATTTACTTACCTCTCTCATTCGTAGCGTAACGCCTCGATCGGGTCGAGCATCGACGCCCGTCGCGCGGGCCAGATGCCGAAGAAGATCCCCACCGCGCCGCTGAAGACGACGGCGATGATAATGGCCTCGGGCGAGACGAAGGTGTTCCAGTTGGCGAGCTTGGAGAGCGCCACGGCGCCGCCGGATCCGGCGGCGATGCCGATCACGCCACCCATCATGCAGAGGGCGAGCGCCTCGATCAGGAACTGCATCATGATGTTCTGCTTCGTCGCGCCCAGCGCCTTGCGAACGCCGATCTCGCGGGTACGCTCCGATACCGAGACGAGCATGATGTTCATGATGCCGATGCCGCCCACCAGCAGGCTGACGGCGGCGATCGCGCCCAACAAGAAGGTGAACGTCTGCGTCGTTTCTTCGAAGGTCTCGAGGAAGACGGCGCGATCGCGGATCTGGAAATCGTTGTCCCGGCCCGGCGCGATGCCGTGCTCTTTGCGGAGCACGCGCTCGATGTCGATCATCGCGATGGTCATCGAGTCGGGGTGAACGACCTGCACGGTGATCGAGTTGACGCGGTCGTTGCCGAAGATTCGGTATTCGGCGGTCTGCAGCGGGATGAGAATCTGCTCGTCGGGGTTCCACCAGCTACTGGTCGAGCCCTTCTCTCCCAGGACCCCGATGATCTCGAAGGGGACGCCGCGGATCAGGATCTGCTGGCCGATGATCGCGATCCGGTTCACCTCCAGCATATCGGGGACGGCGTAACCGAGCACGGCGACGCGCTTGCGTGCCGTTCCGTCGCCCGTTGTGAACATCCGACCCGCCTTGAGTTTGTAGTTGTTGACCGGAACATATTCGGGCACGGTGCCGATGACGTTCACGTTGATGTTCGTGCTTCCGTACTCGACCTGCTGGCCACGCCGCATTTCCGGCACTATGGCCGTCAGAACGCGTGCCTGGCGGCGGAGCGCGTCCGCATCCGCCGTGGTGAGGCTGACCCGGTCGGCGCTGGCGACCCCGCGATGCCAAGACTGGCCGGCGTAGATGGACAGCAGGTTGGTGCCGAGCGACTGTATCTGATCCTGCACTGCCTTCTGCGCGCCCGTACCCAGCGCCACCATGGTGATGACCGCGCCGACCCCGATCACGATGCCGAGCATCGTCAAAGACGAGCGAAGCTTGTTCGCCCGGATCGCGTCGAGCGCTACCCTGAGGATCTCGCCAATGAGCATCGGCCGTCGCCCTCTCTTTGAATCGAACGCCGTCTAACGGCGCTGCACGCCGGGTAACCCGCCGACGCGGTTGCTGACGCGCTCCTGGAATTCGCGCTGGCTGGCCAGCAGGCTGGCGCTGGGAAGCACCAGCACGGTATCGCCTTCGGCCAGGCCCGCGACGACCTCGGAGTAGTCGAGGTCGGTCAGACCGGTTCTGATGGGGACGGGCTTAGCCACGCCGTTGCGCCGGGTGAACACGATGTAGTTGCCGCCCTGGAGCGCCGCATCGACACCGCTGCCCGCCTCGCCGCCGCCTGGGCCGCCGCGCTCGCCACCGGCGGCGTCACGCAGCTGGCGCATCAGCGTCCGCTCCTGCGGGGTGAGCGATTCGAACACGCTTCGCATGTCGCTCGCCCCCGCGAACTTTGCCTGCAAAGCCTGGACGGCAGCGGCGTCGACGCCGGCGGGCAGCTTGATCTCGCGGCCGCGCCAGGTGACGGTTTGGGAGCTCGGGCTACCCTCGGCCTCAGACTCTGGCGACGGCTCACCCGCCGCCAGCTCCATCTCGGCGCGCCGCGCCTCGGCGATCTGTTCTCTCACCGCTTCGGGGTCGAGTCCGAGGACTTCCGCCGCCGAGTCGACATCGCGTTCGGTCCTCAACGCGGCGTTGGGCACGGCGAGCACACCTTCGCGCGAGCCGACGTGGACCTCGACCTCGGAGTTCATCCCCGGCTTGAGCAGGCCGTTGGTGTTGGGGATCCGCACCAGCACCGGGAACATGGTGACGTTTTGGGTCACCGTCGCCTGGGGCTCGATCTTGAGAACCCGGCCGCGGAACGGGCGGTTGGGGTAGGCATCGACCGCGATAGTGACCTCCATCCCCGGGGCGATCTTGCCGATGTCGGTCTCGTCGACCAGGGCACGTACCTGCACCGTGTCGAGGTTGGCCATCTGCAGCAGCACCGTGCCGCCTCCGACCTCTCGGGTGGCCGATGATATGACGCTGCCGACCTCGACGTTCTTTTGAATGATCACGCCCGAGATGGGAGCCTTGACGTCGGTGTCTTCGGCGGAGATGCGGGCGTCCTCGAGGGACCGCTGCGCGCGGACCAACTGCGCCCGGGCGCTGGCCACGGCCAGCCGCGAGTCGTCGTACTCCTGCTCGGTGATCGACTGCGTCTTGTGCAGCTCTTCGGCGCGCCGGAGCTTCGACTGGGCGTTCTCTAGCTGGGCTTCGGCCAGCCGCAGGTCGGCCTCGGCCTGACGCAACGTGGCCGCAGGAACCCGCGGGTCCACGCGAACCAGCAACTCTCCGCCGGCGACGACATCACCGGTCTCGACTTTGATCTCGAAGATTTCGCCCGACGCCTTCGACTTGACCTCCACCGTGGTGATCGGTTCGACGGCGCCCGCCGCGCTGGCCGAGACCACGATGTCTCGCGTCCTCACCGGTACGATCTGATAGACCGGGGCTACGGTCTCCTCGCCGTTGCGAAGGAACTGGAAGGCGACGACGGCGATCGCCACGAGGGCGACTCCTATTATAGCTATGCGTTTCATTCGGTCTTCTCGGTCATGACTTCTCGTTCAACCAGGCCGTCCACCCGTAGCGGCGGGCGGCTTCGACGTGGGCAGCTAGAGCTCTCTTCCGATCAGGGCCTCAANNAGATTCACCTGCGATACGAGCACGTCCAGGATGGTGGCCGCACCCAGTCGATAGCGCTCCCGTTGAACGCGCAAATCTTCGTCGGACGCCGCCCGATTGGCCAGCCCGATCTCGAGTCGCGTCCGGGCCGCCGCCAGCGCGGCCAGCTGCTGGGTCGTCTGGGCGTTCACCTGCCGGCGGGCGTCCTGGGCCGAAGCGCGGGCGTTGTCGCGGCTGACGGCGCTGCGTGTGCGGTTGAGCTCCCGCGTGAACCCGTTGAACAGCGGCCAGGAGAGGCTGAGACGGGCCGACCAGCTCGGGTCGAAGTCGATGAACTCGGCACCGGCCCACGATCTGGAGTAAGAGGCGGTGACGCTGGGCAGATACTGGCCGAACGAGGCCGAATATTGAGCGTCGGCCGCGCGGGCCTGGGCGTCGGCTTGATAGATGGCCGGGGATTGGCTCAGCGCCTCCTCCCGCAGCGTCGTCGTGTCGATCTCGACGATGGCGAGCAGCCGGTCCTCGCGTTTCGCCTTGACGCTGCCTTCGACACCGATCAGGCGCGCCAGGTTGGCTTCGGCCGTGGCGAGCTGGGTTTCAGCGTTGAGCTTCTGCAGCCTGGCGTTGGCGACCTCCACGGTCGAGCGCAGCGTGTCGGATCGCGTGGCGGTGCCGGTCGCCAACTTCTCCTTGGCGACTTTGAGCTGTTCCCGGGCCCGCTCGATGCGCGTCTCGGAGACACGGACCAGCTCCTCGGCGGCCAGGGCGTTGAAGAACGCCTGCTTGACCTGAAGAGCCGTTTGGAAACGCTGGTTGACCAGCGAGGCGTCGGCGGCGCGGGCGTCGGCGTTGGCGGCTCGTGAGTCGTAAAGCCGGCTCAGCCCGTCGAACAGCACCATCGAGGCGTTGAGGTTGGCCGAGTAGGAGGTCGATGACCCCTCGACGGTGCGCTGGGTGTTGGGATCGAAGCGGCTGGTGGAGTTGGTGCTGTACCCCGAACCGGCGCTGATCGTCGGGAGCCAGCTGCCGACGGTTTCGCGCTTGGAGGCGGCCGCGGTCGTGACCTGACCTCGAGCCTGCACCATGCCCGGCTGGACGCGCAGCGCCATCTCGATGGCCTCGTCCAGGGTCACCGACGGAACCTGCGCGGCGGCCGGCCCAGCCACCATTAGCGCGGCCAGCGCGATCAGCCCGCGGCCGCAGTTCAGTGCCTTGTCTGTCACTTCGCCCCTCTCCGCTTGCTCGTTGGCGGGTCCAGATACACGGAGGCGCCGCCGCGCCACCGGGCCGGGCGGTGCGCTCGTGCCGTCCTCGGCTTCGTCCATGCCTTTCTATAACAGTTGACACGGCTCACCCGTTGAGCGTTAACGCCGACCAGCGGCTGTGCGGGCTCTCGCGGCAGGTCGAACGCCGCCCCGGGATCAGTCCCCATGGGCAGCTCCCGACGAGGCGGCTCGCCCCTTTTCCCTGAAACGGGCGGTTGAAACGTGACCGCACGTTGCAGGGCGTTTCATGAAACACCGCGGCATCGAGCCGGCCTGACCCACGGACCTCCCCAAGAACCAGTCTCCTGCTCGCTTATTCGACCCCGGCCCCGGTCTGGAGACGATCGGTCCGCCCGTTGCCCTAAGGTTAGCCCAGAACCACCGAAAGCAGGGTCGCTCTGTCGGGCGATCCATGCGGAACTCCAACTGGGAGGAAGCAGATGCGCAAGATCGCACACCTGGTCATCGGCCTGGGGGTGGCCGCGGCGCTAGGCGCTTGTAACGAGACGGAACCCACCGGCTCGAGCGCCGCGCTCGCCGATTTGGGGGCGACGGCCCAGCAAGGCTTCGGCCCTGCGGGCTCGGCGACGTACGAGGTCACGTTTACCAACCTGACGGCCGGGCAACCACTGACACCGCCGCTCGTGGCGGCGCACCGACGGCCCATCAGTTTGTTCGAGGTGGGAGAAGCGGCGAGCTTCGGGCTCAAAGAGATCGCCGAGAACGGTAACCTGGCACCGATGCTCGAGCGGCTGGAGGGCGAGACCCATGTCGACGACGTGGTGGTGGCGGTGAGCGGCGATGTGCCGCCGCTGACGTCGGGCGAGAGCGTCACCATCATGTTGGACGCTGAGCGGGGCGCGAAGTACCTGTCGTTCGTGTCGATGCTCATCTGCACCAACGACGGGTTCACCGGCTTGGCCGGGGCGCGCCTGCCGCGAGATCTCGGCGAGACTGTTGTGGTAGAGAGCGATGGCTACGACGCCGGCACCGAGATCAACACCGAGGACTTCGCCGACATGGTTCCACCGTGCCCGCCCCTCACGGGCGTGCCTTCGACCGATCCGGGTACCGGGAGCAGCGACCCGAGCCTGGCGGAAGGCGGCGTGATCCATCACCACGAGGGTATCCAGGGTATCGCCGATCTCGACCCTGCGATCCATGGCTGGACCGACCCCGTGGCGCGGATCTCTATCCAGCGGGTGCAATAAGCGGGCTGACGGGTGTCGCTACCCAGAACCTGCCCGTAGATTTGCCTCGTTTCCGTACGATTCCGCGTGACGAGCCGCTCGGCGCTCTCTCGGGCGCCGGGCGGCCCCGCGGTTCTAGCTCTCAGGTATCATGAACCTATCCTTCCAGCGCGCGCTGCTGTTGGTCCTCGCCGCCACGACGGTTCTGGCCCTGGTCCCAGCCGCGCTGGCGCTCGATCGCCGCTTGGCGGCGGCGCTCGAGCAGCGAGTTCGCCGCGACCTCGCGCTCGCCCCCCGCATACTCGAGGATAGAGAGAGCGCCCGCGCCGACGTGCTGAAGATGCACGCCATGGACCTGGCCGCCGTTGCGGGGCTTGCCGACGCTCTCGCCGCCGGCGCACGTGACCGCGCCGCTCGCCTGCTCGAGGAAGCCCCTCTCCCCGGAACCGAACAGCCCGTCCTTCTCGGACCCGCAGGGCAAGTCTGGGTCGGTCCGCCGCTCGACCCCGAGGCTGTCGATCGGGTGCGGGAAGGCGCCGCCATGTCATACGGATACCGTGACGGCGTGCTCCACTCGCTCTCGCTCGTGCCCGTGGAACGGCGGGGTCGAAGGGTGGGGTGGGCCGGGGTCCAGGAGGCGGCGGGGCAGGGAACCTCGATCACACTGTCGGCGCTGACCGGTTCACAGGTCGCGATCCTTGGGCGTCAGGGCCCAGTGGCCGCGACATTCGACACGGCGGTGGCCCGTGCGCTGAGCGCCGCCGTGCCGCCGGGGGCGAGCGAGGTTCGGGACATCAGCGTAAGCGCCGGGCGCTTCTGGGTGACGAGGGCGCCGTTGGGCGAGGTGGGCTCGGTGCTCTTCGCGCGTTCGGCGGCCCAGGAGCTGGCGCTCCTCCCCGGGTTACGCAGAGGCGCGGCGACGGCGGGCCTGCTGGCGCTCGTCCTCTTCCTGCTTTTGGGCGCCGTGCTGTCGTCCGTCCTTTCACGACGGGTCAGCTCGTTGGCCCGAGCGGCGGATCGGTTGGCCGCCGGCGACTTCGCCGCGCCGCTCGAGGGCTCGCGCATCAGAGAGATGGACCGGCTTGCGGCTGCGTTCGATCGGATGCGAAGCGCCCTGGCGGCCCGACTGGAGGAGCTGGGTCGGGCGAACCGCGAGCTGGAAGACCGGCAAGCGCGACTCAGCGCTCTACAGGCGGAGATGATGCAGCGCGATCGCCTGGTGGCGGAGCTGGCCCATGAGATTCGCAACCCGGTGGCTAACGTGCGTAACTGCCTGGAGGTGATCCACCGCCGGCTGGATAAAGATCCCGAGGTCCGCAGATTCGCGGATTTGGCGATCGACGAGTTGCTGCGGATGCACGAGCTGTCGGAACAGATGCTCGACCTCAACCGGCCGATCGATCCCGGGGCATCGCGCTGCGATGTGGGCGATGTGATCGACCAGGTCGCCGCGCTTTACCGGGCCGGCGAGCGCAGCCGCCGCTGGTCTCTGCGGGTGAGCGGCAGCTTGACTCGGCCCGCAGCGATCGGACCCGACGCGTTGAAGCAGGTGCTGCTGAACCTGATGGAGAACGCGCGCGAGGCGATGGTCGAGGGTGGGACGATCGAGATCGGGTTGGCGGACGAGGGCGAGCTGCTGGCGATCGAAGTGACGGATGAGGGCCCGGGCATCTCCGTCGATGATCTGCCCCGTATCTTCGACCCGTTCTTCACCACCAAGGGTGGGCTGCGCGGCACCGGCCTCGGTCTGTTCGTGGCCGAGGGGCTGGTCCGGCGCGTGGGCGGACGAGTCGAAGCCTCGAACCGCTCAGATCGACAGGGTGCGCGCTTCCGTATCGAGCTGCTGCCCACCGAACCACAACCGGTGAGCGAGGGAAAAGAGCCCACGACGCGGATGCGATCGGGGCGCGGCCGGAAGGAGGCGCAGTGAAGGTCGACAGCGCGCCGCGCATCCTGCTGGTGGATGACGACCGGACCTTCCGCCTCTCCACCGCGGAGCTTCTGCGTCAGGAGGGCTATCAGGTCGTGCTCGCCGCCGACGGTTCCGAAGCGGCGGCGGCGCTCGAGTCGGAACCGATCGACCTGTTGCTGCTCGACTTGCGCATGCCCGGGCTGGACGGGCTGAAAGTGGTCGAGGCGCTGCGGGCGCTGGGGCGCAGCGTGCCCGTTCTGATGATCAGCGGGTTCGGCACGGTGGAATCCGCCGTCGAGGCGCTGCACCTGGGAGCCGACGACTTCCTCACCAAGCCGGTCGACCCGGATGTGCTCAGCGCGCACGTGGCCGAGCTGTTGGAGCGGCGTCCCACGAGCGATCGGATCGACGCGAGCCGCGTGGCTGGAATGGTCGGCCGGTCTCCCGCGATGCGGGCGGTCTTCCAGGCGGTTGGGCGCGTCGGCCCGACCGAGACGACGGTGCTCATCACCGGGGAGACCGGCACGGGCAAGGAGCTCACGGCGCGAGCGGTGCACGACGCATCGCGGCGGGCATCGGGTCCGTTCATCCCGGTGAACTGCGCCTCGCTGGCCGAGGGGGTGCTGGAGTCGGAGCTATTCGGGCACGTGAAGGGCGCCTTTACGGGGGCGACCCGTGACAAAGCGGGTCTGTTCGAGGCCGCGAACGGTGGTTCGATCTTCCTGGACGAGGTTGGAGACATGAGCCTTCGGCTACAGCAGCGCTTGCTGCGGGTGTTGCAGGAGCGCGAGGTCGTGCGGGTGGGGGACACGCGCTCACGGCCCGTCGATGTCCGGGTGATTGCTGCGACCAACCGGGATCTCGAGGCGGAGATGGCGGAGGGACGATTTCGCGACGACCTGTTTTATCGACTCCACGTCTTCCGGATCGACCTTCCGCCGCTGCGCGAACGCCGCAACGACATCGCCCTGCTCGTCGAGGCGGCGGTGCGCCGCCTGCGCGGGCGCTTTCCCGAGGGGGAGAGCTTCGTCGTCTCGCCGTTCGCCATGCGGTTGCTCCGCGCCTACGAATGGCCGGGCAACGTGAGAGAGCTGTTTGCCGCGGTCGAGAGCGCGGCGATTCGCGCCGAGCGGGGACGGATCGAGACCCAACATCTGCCCGAGACTGTACGTCGCTCGCTGGCTGCCGCGGCTCGCAAGGGTGAGCGATACCGAACGAGCCAGGCGCAAGAGGATGAGCGGGGAGTGATTGTGAGGGCGCTGCGCGAGGCGGAGGGTGTTCGGGCTCGGGCCGCCGAGAGGCTGGGGATGAGCCGCACGACGCTATGGCGAAAGATCAAGAAGTATGGTCTGGACTCTGAGGTGTGACGGCCGTTGCGTCCGCGGTGGCCGAGCTAAATATTTTCGGCGGTCGGGAGTTGGGTTGAGGACCGAGCAGTAAGCCCCCTGCGGAGGTCGTCGGCCGTGCCCAGAGCATCCTCCTGCACATCATCCCCGCACCCTACCCGCGGTGAAGCCGCCGTCCAGACGCATATCACAGGCAGCTTCGTGTAACCTGGAGGCAGACATGAACACACGTGCCGTCGCCCTCGCTCTTCTGGTCGGCCTGGCCGCGCCGACCACGCTCCTCGCCCAGGAGGGCGAAGGTTATCAACGGGGCCAGCTGTACGAAATCAGCACCTGGGAGATCGATCCCGCCGACGCCGCAGCGTTTGAAGCCCTGGTGATGCAGGTCGCCGACGCCGCAGCCAAGTCGAAGATCGCCTACCGCTGGGTCTTCTGGCAGGACGGCTCGCAGTACACGCTGGTGTTCCCGGTCTCCAGCTTCGCCTATTTCGATGATCCGGAGCAGTTCGTCCGAGCTTTTCAGGGGACCGCCGGCGAGGCTCAGATGAGGGAGGCGATGGCGAAGTTCCCGCAGATCAGGTCCCAGGTCGTCGCCGAGGAGATGGTCGAAGTCAAACAGGACTGGAGCTACCAGGTCGAGGGATTCGGCCTCGACAAGATCAAGTACGGACACATCGACGTGCTCTGGTCACGACCGGGTATGGATGAAGAGTTCGACAAGCTCAACAAGGAGTGGGTGCAACTCTTCAAGGACTTGAATTACCCCTATGCCTTCGACGCTCACTCAGTGCACTTCGGCGACACGGGCCGCACCGTCTACGTGACCTTCATCGATGACCTGTCGAAGTTTTATGGTGAGAACGATCTGGCGAAGTTGATCGAGGCGAAGAACCTGGGCGCCCGCGCCGATGCGCTGGACCAGCGGTTCAACGCGGCGACCGTCCGCTGGAAGCATTACAACTCGATGCTGCGAATGGACTTGTCCTACTGGCCCGAGCCGGCCGCGCAGGCGACGAAATAACGCGCCTCCGCGAAGAAGGGTCCGGGGCGGCCTGCCGGGCCGCCTCGCGCTCTTTGCGCACCCGGGCCCGGGCGCGAAGCCGGAGCAGGCCCCGGACGTCGGCGGGCGCGCTGACCGGTCAACCTGTCCGGGGCGCCGGTCAAATCGCCCGGCGGCACCGGACACACGGCCCGGGAACTGCGACCGTATCTAATTGATGTGTATGCACTTATGGCTTTGGTGCCTGTCCGGGGGAAGTGGCAGCCCCTTTGCGCCTGGGCCTTTCAGCCCTTCCCGCCCCAGCGTGTAGCCATATGGACGCGCCTGAGAAGAGATTTGTGATACCGATTTCCAGCCCGCGCGATCGCAAGCCCTCGGAGCCCCCGGATACCCCAAGGTCCGCGGGCTCCAGGGCCCCGGGCGAGAAACGCCCACCGCTAAGCGGAGCGCCGCGATCGGCGCCGGCGGGCCCCGCGAAGGAAGAGCCGCCTGGAGGGAAGAGAGAGCTCGCGCCACCGGGCTCAGCCAAGCCGGCGGCGGGAGAGGCACCCGCAGTGAAGAAAGGGACCGCGCAGCCGGAGCCGGCCAAGCCAGTGGCGGGAGGGGCGCTGGGGAGGAAGAAGGGGTTCGGCCAGCCCGGGCCGGCCCAACCAGCGACAGGAGAGCCGCCCGTACGAGGGAAGGAGATCCCCAGTCCTGGGGACGAGGGGGTAGCTGCCGACGAATTCGACGACCTGTTGATGTCGCTGCGTGCCGCGCTGGAAGAAGAGGAAGAAGGCGTGGGCGCTGACGTGTCCGGCGTGTCGAGCAGCAATTCGGTGGCCGACGTAGGCCGCGCTGTCGCAGCCGAGCTGAGCGCTGAGTCTACGCTACCCGACTGGCTGACCGGCAAAGATGCCGGCGGCGACGAGTTGCCCGCGGCTGGGCAGGGTCCCGAGCCCTCGCCGACTTCGGCGATTCCGGCGGGACAGAACCGGCCCCCGGCGCCCGAGACCGCGCCCCGGCGGCGTTACGTATACCGGTCTCACGAGTCCACCCGAGTGGGGGCCCACAAGCTGGGATGCCGCGTCACGCTGGCGTGTGGCGGCCGTGAATACAGCGGCGTAGCTGAGGGCGCCTCGATTCCCGGCATCCGGGCCGAGATCGCCGCCCGAGCCACGCTGGATGCGGTGGCCAACGCCGAGGATGGGCGCGTCGTCCTGTCGTTGATGGCGGCGCGGGTGCTCAAGTTTGTCGACCTGCCCCTGGTCGTGGTCAGCGTCTACGGGATGAACGGGGACGAGGTTAAACGGCTGGTCGGGGCGGCCCCGGTCGACAACTCCGAAGAGCAAGCCGCGATCCTGGCCACTCTCCAGGCCACCGATCGCTGGCTGGCGGCGTGCGCGCTCGGCTACTGACCGGGCGGTGCAGAAGCGGGCCCGTTACTCAGTTCGCCGGGCGCGCGCCGAAGCCGAGTCGCGGACACTCCACGGATCTACCTTCTTGAGTCGAACCGAGGGGGCGGCCGGGGGCTGCAGGGCGGTTCCCAGGCCGGCCGCCGAATGCTCTCGTGGCTGGGTGACACGAACGTCGTCGCCCGTACGCGGGCGCTCGTCGGGCCCGGGCGATCCAACCACAAACGAATCAGCGGACACTTCCAAATAGTACGCCGAGCCCCACGGGTCTTTGGCGCTCTTGTCTAACTCCGTCAGCCAGCGGTCGAAACCGGCGGTCGGGTAGGTGCCGGTGCGCGCCGCCGCTCTCTGCACATCGACCGCAATCCGCTTGAGCGCTCGCTCCGCCGAGCCACGCCGGTGACGATCGCCGAGTGGACCGGCCAGATCGAGGATGTGGGCGCGGCTTCGCGGCTCGAGCAGCGCGGCACCGAGGAGAACCAGGAGCAGCACGAGGATCTTCTTCACCTATCCCTCCCGAGAGAGGTAATGACGCAGGGGAGGCGGGTTTCGCGGCGCTGGGGGAGGGAGTGGCTAGGACCCTTGTACGGAGCGCGCGCCGAGGTGCGCTGTCAAGGGCGGGCGTTCCAGGCGTCGACCGCGGCGCGGAAGCTTCTAATGTGCTCGGGCGTCGTGCCACAGCAGCCACCGACTACCCGGACACCGGCAGCGACGAGTGCTTCCAGCTGGTTGGCCATGTCCGTGGGGCGCTGTTTGTAGACCACTCGCAGGTTCTCCAGGACCGGCTGCCCGGCGTTGGGCTGAGCCATCGTGGGCAAGTCGCTGACGACGCGGTAGCGACGTACCGCTTCGGCGGCCCAGCGGGCGTCCACGCCCGAGCCGCAGTTCAAGGCGAGCACATCCACGCCCAGGTCGGCCATGAAGCGGGCCGCCTGCTCGGGGCTCACGCCCATCAGCGTTCGCAGGTCTTCGCCGTCATGGGTCAGGTCGAAGGCCATCGAGCCGATGACACAGGGTGCGCCGGCATCTTTGGCGGCGGCGACGGCGATCCCCAGCTCTTCCAGGCTCGTCTGGGTCTCGATGATCAGGGCATCGGCTCCCGCCTCGACGAGAGCGGCGGCCTGTTCGGTCAGCGCCTCGCGCGCCAACACCTCCGTTATATCGCCGTAAGGCTCGATCAACCCTCCTAGCGGCCCGATGTCCCCGAGCACGAAGCCCGGTTTGTCGCCGAACGCCTGGCGGGCGTGGGCCACACCGGCGCGGTTGATCGCTGTCACTTCGTCGGCGCAGCCGTGGCGTTCCAGCATGACGCGGCTGGCGCCGAAGGTATTGGTGGTGAGGCAGTCCGCACCGGCTTCGACGTAAGCCATCTGGATGGCGAGGACCTGATCGGGTCGCACCAGGTTCCAGCGCTCGCCGCAGCCGCCGGGTTCGAGCCCGGCACGTTGCAGCTCGGTCCCCATCGCCCCGTCGGCCAGCAGCACCCGACTTGCCAGCGCCTGTAGCAGGCTCGGGCCCATCAGAAAGAGCTCGTCCTGAAGCCGAAGTCATCGCTGCCGGCGTCGGCCTGCCTCATCGGCGCGATACCGAAGGCGGCGAGGGTCGATCGCGCCGGTCGCAGGAACCCGGAGTCCAGCAACTCGAGCGGGCCCGCCAGCGGCGCAACCACGGCGAACAGGTTGGCCTGGTCGGTCAGGGGCCAGCCCGCGTAGCCGGGACTGAGATACGGCAGCAGCTTCAGCCCGCGCGGAGCCAGCAGCCGACGCAAGCGATTGGCCTCGCGCTCGCGCCACTCTTCGACCCAGGCGACGGCGAAGGCGTGGAGCGCCATCGCGCGATCGGGGTGGCCCGCTTTCCAAAGCCTCTGGATCTCGTCGTCGATCGAGTGCCCGGCACTGAGTGCCAGGACGGCCAGCTCCCTGGCCCGCGTCGCCTGCAGCTCCCTGGCAAGCCGGCGGCTGTTTAGCGGCGGACCGGTTTCCAGCACGACCGTATCGCGGGAAAGACGAGCGATGGAAACGCGCTGCAGGCCCCGCCACGGCGTCATCTGATCGCGACACCAGCGGCGTGCGCCATCAATCAGCGCGGTCCAGGGTTCGATGTGGGCACGCCCGGGAGGCAAGCCGAAGTGCCGGGCGATGCGCCCAATCGGAACGTCGAGTAAGCGCCGGCTTCGGTCTCGCGCAATCACGACGCCCCCTCGGGAACCGGCGCGCCCAGCGGCTTGAATTGGCAACCCTCGACAAAGGCGTCGAAGAAGTCCTCGTCCGTCTCCAACTCGACATGCTCGATGGTGCGCACGAAGGAATCGAGAGTCCGCCGCAGCTTCAGCGAGCGCAGCGCCAGCGTCGCACCCTCAATCGCCGAGTTTCCGACCTGACGAATCCGCCCTTGCGGTACCTGTGGGATGAGCCCGATCCGTAGCGCGGCTCCCAGGTCCACGTGGCTGGCGAAGCCGCCGGCGAGATACAGGCGCTCGATGTCGGCGAACGTCGCCCCGTAGGCTTTCATGACCAGCGTCCAACCGGCCACCTGCGCCGCTTTGGCCTGGGCGAGCCGAGCGATATCCGCCTCGCTCAGATAAACGTCGGCGGCGGAGTCGAGCACGAATCGTTCGCTGCCCATCCGGCCCAGCGCGTTCATGCGATGGGTTCGCAACAGCTCGCCCAGCGCGTCGACGAGCCCTGAACCGCAGATCCCCTGCGGCGGGCCGCCGCCGATGACACGGCAGTGAGGGGTTCCGGACCCATCGAGACGCACCGACTCGATGGCGCCGGTGAACGCCGCCATCCCACAGCTCAGGGTGCCGCCCTCGAAAGCGGGACCGGCAGGACATGAAGCGGCGAGCATGCGGTGGCGGTGGCCGACCAGGATCTCGGTGTTGGTGCCGATGTCCATCAGGGCGATCAGTCGGTCCTCGTTGGCGGCGTCGATCGCCAGCAGGCCGGCGGCGGCATCCGCGCCCACGTGGCCGCCCACCAGCGGCAGAGCGTCGGCTCGCGCCTTGGGGTGCGTCGTGAGGCCGAGCCTTCGCGCTGGGGCGGACAGGCTCGTGGTTACGCGACGGCGCGCAACGAGCTCGTGCTCGGTGAGCGAACGATAAGGGCTCTGGCCCAGCGAGCTGACATCGAGGCCGAAGAACAGGTCGCGCATGGTCGAGTTCCCCACCACCACGACTTCGTGGATGCTGGCGGGCTGGCAAGGGAGCGCCAGGATCGCCTGATTCACATAAGCGATGAGCGTACTGCGGAGCCGGGCTTCATGATCGTCGGCCGTGTAGGCGATGCGCGCCATGATGTCGGAGCCGGCGAAGCACTGCGGGTTCTCGAACGCCTGCGTGGCGCGCACCGCACCGCTCTCCAGATCGAGCAGGCGAACGACCACCGTGGTCGTGCCCACATCGATGGCCAGGCCGTGGAGAGCGCCTCTCGTCCGGTCGATGGGCACGCCGTCCAGGAGCACGATCTCGCCGTCGCGGCTCACCGCGGGGTCGAGCGGCACCTGCTCACGCAAGGCGGGTAAGCCGGCACCCGCGTCTATGATCTGCACCTCACCCCGCCGCAACGGGCGACATCGCACCTCGCCCGCCTCGGTCTGCAGCTGAGCGCGGCAGGCGAGTCGGTAGTCGCCGCGCAGGTGGGCCTCCTCATCCGTGCGCGGGACCAGCAGCTCCATGCCTTCGAGCACCTCGACCAGGCACTCGCGACACGTTCCTTGCTTGTAGCAGGAGTTGGTGATCGGGATCCCCAGCTGTTCGGCGCAATCGAAAAGCGAGAGCCCCGGCTGCGCCTTCAGCTGGCGGCCGTCGATTTGGACGTGAAGGGCCAAGGCTCTTATTCCTGGGCCGCCGCCCCGCGGAGAGCCATGAACAGGTCGACGGCGCTCGACGCATCGGGGGCGTAGCCGTCGGCGCCGATCTCGGTGGCGAACCCCTCGCTGACCGGTGCGCCGCCGACGCACAGTTTGATGCCGTCCAGACCCGCGTCGGCGAAGGCGTCGATCACCACCTTCATGTACGGCATCGTGGTCGTGAGCAGGGCGCTCATGCCCACGATGTCGGCGGAGTGCTCGCGGGCCGCGGCGATGAAACGATCCGCGGGTTGGTCCACGCCGAGGTCGATCACGCGGAACCCCGCGCCCTCGGCCATCATGCAGACCAGGTTCTTGCCGATGTCGTGCAGGTCACCTTTGACCGTGCCCATCACGATCGTGCCGACGGGCTCGCCGACGTCCGAGGCGGTGAGCAGCGGCTCGAGGACCGCCAGGCCGGCCTTCATCGCGCGCGCCGCGACCAGCACCTGGGGGACGAAGATGCGATTGTGCTTGAAGTCCTCACCGACGATGCGCATGCCGGCGATCAATCCCTGCTGCAGGATCTTGTCCACGGCGTGGCCGTCGGCCAGCGCCTGCTCCGCCATCGCCCGGACCTCGTCGGCCTTGCCGTCGTAAAGCAGGCGATTCATTTGCTGGAAGTCGACCATC
>JABAOH010001840.1_pt2 | contig 20435 bp, 21 predicted proteins | sample 7062181 | NCBI WGS metagenome assembly JABAOH01 (sample SAMN14538630, study PRJNA623070) | marine sediment metagenome | biome: marine biome [ENVO:00000428]; feature: marine pelagic biome [ENVO:01000023]; material: deep marine sediment [ENVO:00002113]; isolation source: pool of 5 deep marine... | reverse complement strand
CCCAGTAGTCAAGGTCCACTATCTTCTCCACGAGGACCTTTCTCCGAGATGTAGCACGGGTTACCGCTCGACGCTCGCCCTCCTCACCCATGTTGTGAAGCGTTATCTCGAAGTTGATCTTGTCTCCCCGGGAAGCTTCAGTTCTATCAACTTCCACGTTTTCTACGGCTATGTTTATTTACATGCCATCATTTCCCGCTTCCAATTGCGCAACCTGTATGTGCCGGTCTATCAAAGTACCGACGGTTGATGAGTACGTCGGTACTATAAATATAGCTGCAGCGACAAGTGAAGCGCTATTTTTCCGAGGGAAACCATAACAGGCACGTTTCTGGGAGTATTATCCATAGACAGATTATATATAGCACCAATCGGCGGTTGCCACCTTACCGGAACGTGATTCCATTCACGCTTTTAAAGAAGGGGAGGAAAAATAATCAAGGATTTGTAACCGGCGCACCATTTCGGTGTTTAATTATGGAGGGAGAGCCCTTGTCTCCGCTTAAGTTGCTAAGTTTAAACAGAAATTTTGAATACAGCGGAAGGGTGGATCGTCGAACTTTAAAACGAAAGGGGAGGATAAAATGTTTAGACTGTTGATCATATTTTTCGCTACCATAAGCGTGATGGCAACGCCCTACGGCGTTTCCCAATCTCACGGGGCAACATATATCTCCGAAAGCGATAAGGTATTTCGGATAAGAGAGGTAAAGGGAGAAGTCTGGTTGAGAACAGGGCCGGGAAATGAGGGGACAGAGGTTTATGAAAATATGCCCCTTACTGAAGGGTACGGGATCGTTACGGGGCCGGGAGGATTTGTAGATATTGAAGTCGATTCGGAGACATTCGTCAGAATGGGCGAGGGGTCAGAAATTTCTCTGAGGGAAGTCGGTCATGACAGGCTTCTTATGGAGCACATCGCAGGAAGGGTTTACGCGAGCCGCCTCGGAGAGAGTAGCAGATGGGCGATCACTTTTGCCTTCGGATTTGACGGAATGCTCGATTTTACGGGACAGGGGGCTTTTCGAATTGACGATGGAACACATGGGACCATCAATGTTTCAGTGAGAGAAGGGCGCATAACCCTTCGTGCGGAGGGAAAGGAATACCTCGTAAGAGAGGGAGAAATGGCCATGCTCGGGGAAGGAGTGAGATTATCCCGGGCATATGGGAAGGATTCATGGGATCAGCTTAACGAGAAAAGGGATAACGAGGTTTTGGCCCTCTCCGGAGGGGGATATATTCAAGATGTCGTTGCCGGTAGGCACGATATGGAAAAGTACGGGGAATGGGTTGAAGTGCCTGTGTACGGATACGCCTGGAGGCCGCTTGTGGTCGTTTCCGGGTGGGCTCCTTTCAGGTATGGGAGATGGGTTTTCCTCTCTCCCTTTGGATGGACCTGGGTTTCTCTTGAGCCTTGGGGATGGATAACGTACCATTACGGCAACTGGGTTACCACTTCCCACCACGGCTGGGTTTGGGTTCCTTCGACACAATACCGGCATTGGTATCCGGCCAGAGCGAGGTTGATAGTTGAGTCGAGAGGTATAAGATGGGTTCCGCTTCGTTTCGGGGAGAGAATCGCCGTATATGATACGATACTGTTGAAACGAAAATACGCGCATGTAATCAACAGGAGGGCAATATTTTCTCGACCCGTTGTGATAAAGAGAAGGAACAGGTACGTTGTTAAGGAGTATAGGCCGCTTCGCTATGAAAGAAAACGTAAGCTGATACCCTATCGGAAGGATTTGAAAAAGAGAAGGGAGAGCCCCGAGAATCTTATCAAGAGAAGAACATACAGGGATAGATCGGAAAATTATCGAAGGCACCAGGGAAACGTTACAAAAATAAAAGAGAGAAGAGCGGTTTATCAGCGAGAAGATCAACGCGGCAAAAAGGCAAGGGGAGTGAAGCCGGAAAGATGGTCAGATAGCAAAAGAGGAGCTGTGATCGGGATCGGGAAAGGCGAGAAGAGGGTGGAAAAGCTGCGAAATGCAAAACGGAGCGAGCGTGTAAGCTTCATCCGCGAAGATAACGACCGAAGAAAAAGCCAGACAACTGCTTTGAAAAAAAACTTCAGGTTCGAGAGACAAAAAGTCCGGGTGAATGCGCCAAAAGCGAAAGAAAAGGGGGACATGAAACGAATGAGGAGGACGAAGAGGAACCTTTTCAACCGGGGTGCGGAACTCAAACGGGCGAGTAGATTCTAATGCCGGGGCGAAAGGGATGATCAAGGTATGGACATACTCCGGTTACCGGGGTGATGAAAAACCCATAAGATTTGAACTCAACGGCGTTGAGTACGAAATTGAGGATATTCTCGACAAGTGGTACGGTAAGGACGCCGATTTTTTCAAAGTGATGACGCAGAAGGACAGGATTTTTATTCTCAGGCTCGACCGGTTCGATGGTATCTGGGATATCGAGGCTGTTGTAAGATGATACCTCTTTCTTCTCGATGCATCGGTGTGGATGTTGGAAACGACGCGGCGGCTGATTCTGCGAGAAGAGCGATCCGCCCCGACTTCCTGAGCATGGTTTTGGTGCGCAAGGAGCGATTTACTGGATCGAACTCTTCCCCGCTGGGTCCGGGGCCTCTTTGACCTCACCATAGGTTTTTTCATATTTCCCGAGGTTATCCATGAGTGCATGAATAATCCGTTTCAGGTGGCCGGGACTCGTTATTATTCGCGACGTGACGATCCCCTCCGGGGGAAAAGAGTTGATGAAGTCGATAAGAAACTCCTCCCTGGTGTGGGTGACCACCATTGAGTTCGAATAGACGCCCTTCAGAATGTCGTCCGTTATCTTAATGTTCAGGCCCGATTTCTTCTTTTCCATGTTCCCTCCTCACAGGGGAGATATGTTATTTTTGCGGAAGTTCCTGAATGCGAGATTGAGAAATCCAATGTCATCGGTTTAAATTTAGCCCGTCACGGAAAAAAAGCGTAAATTCCGTCAGTCGATGAAGAGAGCCAGTGACCCTGCTTTTTCCCATTTATCGTTTATAAGAATAAAAGGGGCTTTTACATATTCCGAATACCCGCTGTGAAATACCAGGAACTGTTTTTCGAAGTCATAACCCACAGCTACCACGTATCGAAGGGATGATATCGAAGAGTCTCCGAGAGCCAGCAGGAGTATCACGGGCCTGCCAACTGCTATAGATTTTGTCACGTCGCAGAGGTCGCTTTTCTCCATGCGGGAGGAGGGGTAAATTGTGGAGACGTATTGCCTCAATGTAGTAGGATGCAGCTCTGCAGTGGATTTCCCTGCAAGGTCGGCGGTAATTTTTTCGAGTGTAACCGTTCTCCCCAGGAAGCGCAGTACCATCGTGAGAGCCGCAGGGCCGGAATTGAATGCAGCCTGGTATATGGGCTGCACCTGAAGAACGGGGGTGTGAGGGATTTCCCCCGGGCATTCTATGCTCCCCCTCTTTCCACGGAAGCATCCGGGTTGAAGGGATAGTGAAATCATGAAAATTGTCAATAAAAGTCTGTTTATCTTCTTTTCCCCAACGTCTGGTTTGGTTCCTTTCGTTCCTATTCCGGCGGCGACATTGTATGTGATCCCTGATCTCTTTTCGGGAATCCCAAATCCCCGTTGAAATTTCATCATGATTATGGCGAATTGAATTTGCCAGGTCAAGGAGAAAGGGGCCTTTTGCCTCCTGTTGTCCCTCCGATCGCTCTCCGTCTCGCAGTGTCGATGAAAAGGTCAGGAGATTCAATGTTGAAATTGTTCGAAAAGGGAACGAATCCAATTTTTTTTCTGAGTTATCGTACTCTTCATCGAATCTTTGATTTTGTTGAGATCTGCCGGTTGATTCTTTTCCGATAAAAAACTATGAATACAACGAGGAGGTATTAGATTTATTTTTGGAGGGATCGCGATGAAGAGCTATCGGAAGGAATTGTGGTTCAATGTGCCAGCGCGCCGTGGATTCATCAACATAACGGCGCAGGTAAACGAATGTTTGCGCGAGAGCAGAGTGAAAGAGGGCCTGTGCCTCGTCAACGCCATGCACATCACAGCCTCTGTTTTTATCAACGATGATGAATCGGGACTTCATGCTGATTTTGAAGTATGGCTCGAAGAGCTCGCACCGCACGAACCTATCTCTCAGTACAGGCACAACCTCACTGGGGAGGACAACGGCGACGCACACCTCAAGAGAACCATTATGGGGAGGGAAGTGGTTGTAGCGATCACTGGAGGCGATCTTGATTTCGGACCGTGGGAGCAGATTTTCTACGGCGAGTTCGACGGGAGGCGAAGGAAGCGTGTTCTGGTCAAGATCATCGGGGATTAGAGGGAAGGAAGGATATTTTGTTTTTTCAGGGAGAGTTTTGGAGCGATATGTTCGAGTAATATATTAATGTAATAAATTAAATATATCCTATAAACAATTAATATAGAATATAAAAGCATATGTAGAAAAAGAATGCCAGGGAGGAAACGGTTTCTTTGTGGCACAGGGCCCCCTTCCCCCGTCACTTTGTTCTTTGTCTCTTCTCGAGCTCGCACACCTTCCTTTCAAGCTCTTCTATCCTCTTTTCCAGTTCCAGGAGCATACACACGAGCATGGCGTCGAAGGGAACCAGTCTGCCCGAGTAAGAACACTCTGCAGCGTGGATTCTTGCATAAGCGAAGAGCCTGTCGAGCCGCTCTCTGTCCTCCTTTCTGAGTGCGCGCCGAAACTGTCTCCACTCCTTTTCTTCCCTGTAGATGATCTGGGTAAAAGACGCCACGGTTCGTCCCATATGATATCTCCTTGAGTATTGTCAGGCGCAAGGCCGGTCCTTCACCGGGAAGTTCCCCCTTCTGCTATCGAAAATCTCTGCCCCACTGCAGGCACGTGCGGTGGAAGCCGGTTATCACTTCTCCTTCGGGAGTGAAGATAAAGTCTGCTTTCCTGAGAAGGCCCTCGAAAAGGTGCCCTCTCTCTTTTGCGGCGGAGGGAGGAAGGGGCGTCACCACCATGACGGGCATCTTCCGGGAAAAGGCCAGAAGGGTCCCGGTAACTCCTCTGAGGAGCGATGCCGCGTCCCGCAACGGGACTTCGGAGTCGTAGAATGTCTCCAGAGNNAAAATCGTGAGAGAACGCTGCGGGGGAGCACTCCCAGCATCCGTGTCACCCTGCTTATGACGTAGGGGTCGAACATGTTTCCCCCGTCCACCACCACGACCGTGCCCCCCTTGAGTACGGGCTGGATGGCTGCGGCCACGACCGGTCCCCGGTAGTGTTTGCCGCAGAAAATGAGGAGACCCTTCTTCTTGCTTTGAATGTGACCGAGAATTTCTCTCAGAATCACCCGGCTTTTTGCCTCGCCCTCCGTTTCCCCTCCGGGGCATGTGCGCATCCGATTCCTCATTACAGCTTCCTGAAGACCCCTACAACTTTTCCGATAATTTCAAAATCGTCAGGCGATTCATCGATCACGATCTCCTTGTAGGCGGGGTTCTCTGGCCGGAGAATCACCTTGCCGGGCTCGCGATATATCCTCTTTACCGTAGCCTCATCGTCGATGAGAGCCACGACTATCTCCCCGTTTTCCGCTGTTTTTTGAGGTCTCACCATGAGGAGGTCACCTTCCACTATGTGTGCCGCCGCCATGCTGTCTCCCCTGACTCTCAGCAGAAAGACTTCCTCCCCATCAACGAGGCTCCGGTCGAGAAGCACCTCGCCCTCCAGATTTTCCACGGCAGTGACAGGTTTTCCTGCCTGGACTCTTCCCACCACGGGGATGGACAGAGGAATGGAAGTCCCGTCTGTAAACTCGAGCACCCGGGGCATCTTCTTCCTGCGCTTTATATAGCCCTTTCGTTCAAGAACATCCAGGTAATAAAAAGCGTTTTTCTCCGCTATGCCGAACTGCTCCGCTATTTCCTTCGCACTGGGAGCGAAGTGGTTCCGAAGAACGTGCCGCTTGATAAAAGTGAGAACCCTTCTCTGCTTATCCGTGAGCTCCATCACCATGGTTACCTCCCGGCCATCGTCTTCTTGATCGCCTTGTATATGTATGTTAGCATACATATACGGAAAAACAAAGTCCCATGTTCCACGTTTCGCTTCTGCGGTTTTGCGTTTCGAGACTGACGGCACGAACTTCCGGAAACGGATGCTTTTCTTCAGACGAGGCATTATGGCTACCGTTGAAGGGTGGATACTCGATGTCAGGAAGAGTCCCGAAGGGGTGGATATCTGGGTAAAAACCCCGGGGGGACAGATTGAGCGTCTTTTTCGGCCGATTCGGCCCTCCTTCTTCGTTTACGGTGAGAGGGCAAACCTCTCCCTTCTCGCCAGGACGGTGAGGAAGAGGGGGGCTGAAGCAAGGGTGGAGGAAGTGACAGATTTTTTTTCCGGGAAGGTTCTTTCTGCGCTCAGGGTTGTAGCCCCTGCACCTGCTGCACTGCCCCTTCTCGTGCGCCACGCCTCGAAGATTGCCGGGGAACACAGTCTTTACTCCTGCGACATTCCCCTCGAACAGCTCTTCTTTTATGAGACGGATACGTTTCCTCTCTGCAGGTGCCTTTTTGACCTCGATGAGGACGGTGCGTCCCTCAGCATCGAGCCTCTCGAGGACGACTGGGACCTGGGGTTCGAGGTCCCTCCACTGAGGGTCATGTATGTGCGGGCCCTCCCCGAGAACAGGGTGAGTCCTTCGCATGCTCCCTGGGCTTCGCTCGAACTTCTGTGCGAGGGGATCACGTACGAACTTTTGTGGCGTGGGGGAAAAGATTTCCTGCTGGAGACAAACCGTTTCGTCAGAGACCTCGACCCGGACCTCGTGGTTTCGGAGTGGGGGGATGAATACGTCTTTCCCCGCCTCCTCAGGCTCTCCAGGAAGGCGGGAGTACCTCTCGCTTTTTTCAGAGAGGCCGTGCAGGGAACACACGATCCTCCACCGGAAAGAGGAGGCAGGTCTTTTTTCTCGTACGGCAAAATGGTGTACCGGGCCTTTTCTGCAAGCTTTCCGGGGAGACCCCACATCGACGCAATGAACTCGTTTTTCTTCGGCGAGGTGGGGCTCGACGGGATCCTCCAACTCGCCCGCATTTCCAAAATCCCCCTGGAGCGCCTCTCTCGAACCTCTCCCGGAACCGTGATCTCGTCGATGGAGGTGGAGCACGCCTGGAAGAAGGGAATAGCCGTTCCGTACAAGAAAAGGCAGACGGAGTTCTTCAAGAGTGCCGACGAACTGGTGGTTGCCGATAAGGGTGGGCTGGTGTACATGCCTCCCGTCGGTGTCTTTGAAAATGTGTGTGAGCTCGATTTCGCCTCCATGTACCCGAACCTCATGGTGGAATATAACATTTCTCCCGAGACGCTCATGTGTTCCTGCTGCGAGGGGGGGAGGGTGCCCGAGACGGGCACGCACACGTGCGCGCGGAGGAGGGGGCTCATCCCCGAGGTCCTTGAACCCGTCCTTACGGGGCGAAGGGAATACAAGAAGATGAGAGAAAGAGCGGGGGGAGAGAAGAAAAGAATCTACGATGCACGGCAAAAGGCCCTCAAATGGGTTCTCGTGGTCTGCTTCGGTTTTTTAGGGTACAGAAACGCCCGTTTCGGGAGGATAGAGGCACACGAAGCCGTCACCGCCTACGGGCGGGAGAAGCTTCTTGCCGCCAAGGAAGTTGCCGAGAGGGAAGGCTACCGTTTCATTCACGGGTTGACCGATGCCCTGTGGGTCAAAAGAGAGGGGGCCACCGGGAATGACTACCGCACCCTTGCGGGCAAGATATCTCAGGAGACAGGGATGGATATAGCGGTGGAGGGTATCTACCGGTGGATCGCCTTTCTGCCCTCCAAGAGGAACAGGAGCATTTCCGTGCCCGGCAGATTTGCAGGAATCTTCGAGGGTGGGGCTATAAAGACGAGGGGAATAGCCGCAAGGAGGCGGGACACGCCACGGTTTATCAGGCGCATGCAGGAGGCGATGCTTACAGAAGCCTCCCGGTTCGGCACGCTGCGTGAACTGAGGGAAAACGGCGCGGGGATCAGGGATATCTTTCTCTCGTGCCTGCATGATCTTCATTCCGGATCGGTTTCCCCCAGGGACATGGCGATCTGCAGGAGACTCTCGAAACCGCCCGGGGAGTATACCGAGAACACGGCGGTTGCGCAGGTGGTGAGGGAGCTCGTGGGGAGGGGGATAGAGGTGAAGCCCGGAGAGGTTGTCTGGTACGTGATCACCGGGGGCGAGGGGGCCGGTGAAGGGGAAAAAGCCAGATCTCTTGGCTTTTATACCGCCGATCACTCTTTTGACCGGGACACGTATCTCCAGCTGGTTGAAGACGCATCGGAAGAAATTTTGCAGATACTCGAGCTGCCCGTGGGTTAAATTACAACAACGTTTTAAGTTTCACCATTTCCTGAAGTTCATTCATTGGAAATATTTTCAATCAACCCCAAAAAAAAGTTGCTTTTCAGCCATTTAAGACGATTTTGCCTTGCATTTTTTTGTGTATCTGATAAAAAGAAGACGTGATGGTGAGATGAATTTCAAATCGTACAAGGAGGAGGGCGATGAACAATATTACGAGATCTTTATTCTGTTCGTTGATTCTCGTTTTCTTTGCAACGGGCGTGTCCTTCGGGGCAGGGTTCAGGCTTCCGGAGCAGGGGGCGAAGGCCATGGGTATGAGCATGGCATGGTCAGCTCAGGCGAGCGATCCATCAGCCATATATTACAATCCGGCGGGCCTTACGCAACTCAGCGGGCAGCAGGTACTCTTCGGGGGCACCCTGTTTATCTTGCCGGGAAGCGAGTTCAACGGTGATGTGGTTCTCACTTCACCTCTTGGCACCACCCGACTTCCGACTGATGAATCGGGTAAAGATCAGGAGCTTTTTGGCCCCTACGGATATTACACGCATCAAGCATCTGAAAAACTTTTTCTCGGAATCGGCATCTACGGCCCATTCGGTCTTGCGAGAACCTATTCCCCCACAGGGAATATCGCATTTAAAACACAGCACGTTAAACTCATAACGATAAACGTGAATCCGACTGTGGCCTATCGAATCAATGATTACATCTCGGTGGGCGTGGGTCTTGACTTTCTGCGCGGAGACGCCGAACTCAACCAGATCATCCCGCCGATTCCAGCGCCGATCGGTTTTCCTGGAGCAACGTTTCACCTCAACGGAGACGGTGACGCCTGGGGATGGAACGCAGGAGTGCTCATCACGCCTGAAAACAATATTCGGATCGGGTTCAATTACCGGTCCGGATACTCACTCGGAATCAACGGAAGCGCCACGTCACTCCTCGGTTCTACGGGTGCCGCCACACAGATCAAGCTTCCCGATGTCTTCGTCGCTGCTATCGCATACCAGACGGAGCGATTTACCATCGAATTCGACTACGACTACACGCATTGGTCCGACTTTAAGACTCTCAATATCAGTTTGGAAAGCGATATTATCGGCCTGGGTCAAACCTTTCTACCCCTTCGAAGAAGCTGGGGAGATGTTGCAGCCTACCGCTTGGGGTTCAGGTATAACTTTACCGAAAAATGCTGGGGCAGCATCGGTGTTTTTTACGATGAAAATCCCATTCCGGAAGACACACACAGCGCGTTGCTTCCCGACGCCGACAGACCCGGGTTTTCACTCGGAGCGGGGTATCAAAGCGGCAAGATCGGTGTCGACGTGGCTTATATGCTCTTCAACCACAATGACAGGACGATCAGCAGCCCACCGAATCCTGACTTCGATGGTACCTGGAAAAATCAGGGGCACCTCTTTGGAATCAACGTAAGTTACGCTTTTTAGTGCTGTATGCAGCTCATTTTGTAGCATAAAAGCAGGGGAAATTATTCGGGGCACCCGAAACAGGGTGCCCTTTTTTTTGTCAATTCTCCTAATCATTGCCCAAATTTCGTGCGAAAAGGCAGTTAAAAATTAGGCACTTTTGCTCTTCCCGACGCGCGAAAGAAAAAGGGGCATGTCGAATAATCCATGTAAAACAATGAGTTATTGCAACACGGGAGAACTCTTTCAGGGTGGCACGTTTTTCGCTCTACCTCCGTGAAACAGCCAAGCGGAGGATGGGATGAAAAGGGTTGCGCTCTCGATCGCCTGGATCGGAATTCTGATGCCGAATATTGCGGTGGCCAAGGAAGGAGCGATGATCGATGGAGGTGACACGACGTTCATCGTCATCTCCTCTGCACTCGTTCTCTTGATGACGCCGGGTCTGGCCATGTTTTACGGTGGTATGGTTCGCTCAAAAAACGTCCTCTCGACGATGATGCACTCGTTCATCCTCATGGGAGTCGCCACCATCGTATGGATTCTGATCGGGTATTCGATCGCTTTTGGTCCCGACCTCTTAGGTGTTGTGGGAAGTTTGAAGCATATCGGATTGAAAGGAGTAGGCGTTGAACCTGACCCCAACTACGCAGGGACCATTCCGGCTCTCGCATTCATGGTGTTTCAGATGATGTTCGCCATTATCACCCCGGCGCTCATCAGCGGTGCCGTTGCTGAAAGGATTAAATTTTCCTCCTTTCTCGTCTTCATCGTATTATGGTTGATTATCGTTTACTGCCCCCTCGCCCACTGGGTCTGGGGCGGCGGATGGATCGGTGAAATGGGTGCCCTTGATTTCGCCGGTGGCACAGTCGTTCATATCAGCTCAGGAGTTTCTGCGCTAGCAGCTGCGATCGTACTCGGAAAAAGAAGAGGGTTCAAAACTGAGATCATCGCCCCTCACAATCTCCCCATTACGCTCCTCGGGACGGGACTGCTCTGGTTTGGATGGTTCGGGTTCAACGCAGGATCGGCATTGGAAATAGGGGGATTGGCTACAAACGCTTTCGTGACAACCCACATCGCAGCAGCCTGCGGGGCACTCGCTTGGCCCCTGTATGAATGGATAATCCGGGGTAAACCGACCGCTCTCGGTGCGGCGTCTGGCGCCGTTGCCGGACTGGTGGGAATTACGCCGGCAGCAGGGTTCGTATCGCCGGTAGCCTCTATCATTATCGGTGTGGGAGCAGGCATCCTGTGTTATCACGGGGTCAATGTAAAGATGAAGTTGAAATACGATGATTCGCTGGATGTTGTTGGTATACACGGTGTTGGGGGAAGTTGGGGAGCTATTGCAACCGGGATATTTGCTTCAACAGCCGTTAATCCTGGAGGCGCCGATGGGCTTCTGCTGGGAAACGGGAAATTACTCCTCATCCAGATCATATCGGTTGCCGCTACGGTTGCTTTCGCTTTTACGGTTTCGTTCATTCTCCTAAAATTAATAGATGCTGTTATGGGTCTGCGCGTAGATGAGGAAGAAGAAGTAAATGGTCTCGACCTGTCACTTCACGGAGAGAGAGGGTATGAGATCTGAAGGTTTCACCAGGAGGGATTCAGACCTTGCAATGTGCGGTGCTGTTTTGTGCGCTTTGCGCTGCACTTTGATTCGATCCGGGGATCCGTTCGTCGGCTTTATAAAATAAATGAGCGCTTTTTCATTGGTTAAAGGGGGGTGTTTTCATGACAGACGAGAAACAAACTGCCATTGCCATTTCTCACATCCTTAAGCTTTTGTCGGAGAAGATAGCGGAAAAACCGGAACTGATCAGAGAAATTGGCCTGGACATTTCAGCTACCATCTCATCAGAGAAAGGGACTGAGCTGCAAAGAGGGTTGTTTGAGTTCGATAGTTTTACCGTGTATACCGAAGAGGGTGAAGCTGCATTGAGAGGAAAACTCGAAGGCCTCGATTTGCGTTTGCTCAAGGAGCTTCTTAACCGGCACAATTTCGATCCTTCACAGTTTGCGCAGAAATGGAAGGATAAAAAGCGGGTCATTGACCTCATCGTGAGGAGAGTTTCTGCGCAAAGTGAAAGTAAGAGGCGAATGCTCTGACGGCCCCGGAAGACTTTTTTTGGCAGTCCCCGTTCTCTGCAATAATCAAAAGTCAGATTTTATTTGCGCCACTAAACTTTCATTGTTTGCTCAATACTACTTTTTCCGTATCATCACGAAAGTCCTGCAGGAATCTCGTCCAAGCTGGAAAGAAACCAAACCTCTGTGATAAAATTCGGGAGATAATCGATGCTGCACCGAAAGGACCATAATATGGATGAGGGAAGGAAGTTAGTGGAAGATTTTTTCAAAGACAGGGGAATAGAGAAAAGAATCCTCGATTATGGGGAAACGACTCACGATTCCTTTCATGCTGCGAAAGCGATCGGTGTAGAAATTGGCCAGATAGCGAAGAGCATCCTGTTTATGGCCGATGGGAAACCCGTCCTGGTTATCTTATCCGGCGACGAAAGGGTGGATATGAAGGCACTCAAAAAGTCCCTCGGGGCGAAAAAATTGAAGTTTGCAGGTGAAAAGGACGTTACAGAGCATACCGGATTTGGCGTCGGTGCTGTATCGCCCGTTGGACTTCCCTCCGAGGTGCGGATATTTCTGGACAGAAGCCTCAAGAAGTTTGAAACAATCTATCCTGCGGCCGGGGGGACGAACACGATGTTCGAATCCACCTTTGAGGAACTGAAGGATTTAACGGGCGCCCTGGAGGCAGACCTGTCACAAAAGGTTTGATATGAAATGAGACGCAAACAGATGAAGAAAAGGGAATATGTGCCCTATACGAACTCCTGTTTCGCCTGCGGCGATGAAAATGAGTCGGGATTGCGGCTCGAACTCTTTGAAGAGGGGGGGAGAGTGAAGGGGAGCGTTTCCATCGACGAACATTTGAACGGATATGCGGGTATGGTTCACGGCGGTATCATCTGTGCTCTCCTGGATGAGGCGATGATCTGGTCTGCTGTTATCTTCGGGGGAAAAAGGACGATGTATGTTACCGCAGAGATGCGGTTGAGGTTTTTAGCCCCCGTACCGGTATCCCAGGAGATTTCGGTATCAGGCTGGGTTGTCGAGGATAGAGGGAGGTTTGTGATCTGCGATGGGGAGGTTGAGCGGGACGGAAGCATCCTCGCCACCGGAAACGGCAAGTTTCTCGCCCTCGGAAATGAGAAGATCAAAGAGATACATCCCCAATTAAAGTACGGCCGTTGCATGAAGTATAAGGATTTCATCAAAAGCAAAGGAGGGGAGAATGAATGATGCCTCTTTGCATCGTGGTTTCCAGCGATAGATTGGGTGAGGGGGAAAGAGAGCTGGGGGAACTTTTGATGGGCAATTTTTTGAAGAGCGTCGCTTGCGAGAGCGAACTCCCATCGGCAGTTTTTCTGACGAACAGGGGGGTATTCCTTGCAACGGGCTCATCTGCCGCTGCTGATTTTCTGGACCATCTGCAGAAGCAGGGGGTGAGCATTCTCCTCTGTCAGACCTGTGTGGAATATTATGGCATCGGCAAGGAGATTGCGGTGGGAGAGATCTCCGGTATGAGCAAGCTTGCTGAAATGGTCACGTCCGGAAGGGTTGTCTTTCTTTGATCAATTTATTGAAAAGGACAGGGGAATGGATTATAAAGTTGGCCGTTTAGGGAGGGTTATCGTCGCGCGTTTTGACCACCGGGAGGATCTGCTTGCGTCTATGAAAACTCTCTGTGAGGAGGCGGGTATCGGATCTGCCTGGTTCTTCCTCTTCGGGGCTCTTACCCGGGGAACTCTTGTTGTTGGCCCGGAAGAGGAAATAATTCCTCCCATCCCGGTTAAAAAGGAGATCGAGGGCCCCTACGAAATTCTCGCCACCGGATCGGTTGCACGGGATGAAGGGGAAGTTTCCATTCATGTCCATTCCTCACTTGGCTCGAAGAGAGAAACACTTTCCGGGTGCATCAGAGAAAAGGGTGAGATTTATCTCGTCGTCGAGTGTCTGATTCTTGAGGTCGATGGGCTTGACTTGCAAAGAAAGATGGACCCGTTGACGGGGCTGAAACTCCTCGCTTTTTCCTCGCTATGAGTATTGGCAAATGGCTTATACGTGCGGTCATCGCACTGGGAATTGCTTTTATCATCTTACGCCTTTGGAGCAGGAAAGTGGAAAAGGGACTGGTTTTTTTCCCTGAAAAAGACATTTACGTAACGCCGGAAAACTATGGCCTTTCCTATGAGGATGTATATTTCACGACGGCCGATGGCATCCGGCTCAACGGGTGGTTCGCTCCGGGGACGGGGGACAAGGTTATTCTCTGGTTTCACGGCAACGCCGGAAATATCGCCGACAGGGCGGAGAACCTCGCCCTCCTGGTCAGGCTGGTGGGAGCATCGGTATTCATTTTTGACTACCGGGAGTATGGAAGGAGCGAAGGGGAAATATCGAAAGCGGGAACCTTCATCGACGCCGATGCTGCCTACGATTACCTGCTGAAAGAGCGGGGAATAGCGGAGGAGAAGATCGTGCTGTTCGGAAGGTCACTGGGAAGCGCCCTCGCTGTTTATCTTGCGACGAAATTCCGGCCAGGATATTTGATAATTGAATCGGCATTTACCTCATCTGACGACGTTGCGAACCTCTATTACCCCTTTCTGAAACACCTGCTGAAGACGAGCGCGAACTACGAAACCTCAAGGCTCATCGGTGAGATCGAGGCGCCCAAGCTAATCATCCATGGTGAAAGGGATGAGATCATCCCCTCGTGGATGGGAAAGAAACTGTACGATCTAGCCACCGGGCAGAAAGAGATGTATATCATACCGGGAGCGGCACACAACGATACGTATATCGTGGGGGGAGAAGAGTATTTCAAGAAGATCAGGAAATTCATTTCAGGTTAAAGCGAATCGGGGTTTTGCCGATTCTTTTTCCTTTTCAATGAATCGATTATCGATTTAAATAGTGTGCAGATTGACAGTTTCCGTTCGGTGGATACCATAATTCCCACGTAACAGGGGGAGGGAATTGAAACTCTATCTTGTCAGGCATGGCCAGGCCAATCCCGAATCTGTGGATCCCGGGAGATCATTGTCAGAACGGGGCCTCGAGGAGTCGGTCGCCGTTGGCAAGTTCCTTTCATCCCTTCGCGTGAAACCGGACTACATCTTCACCAGCCAAAAATTAAGGGCCGTGAAAACCGCGGAAATAATTGCCGGTATTATAGAATACGATAAGGATAGAATCGTAATATCAGAAGAGTTAGTCCCAAATGCCTATCCGGAAGCTATCGGGGGCTACCTGACATCTTTCGGCCCTTTATTGAATGTGATCGTTATAGGCCACCTGCCTTCCATCGGCATGCTCGCGAGCTATCTAATAACTCCGAGCGGGGATGTATCGGCATCTATATCGTTCGAGACGGGGGGCGTTGCATATTTAGAGGGGGATGATGCTGGCAGGCCCGGCGGATTCGTGTTGAAAACGCTGATCTCCCCCTGGCTGATATGATCTTTACCAATATCCAAGGAGGAGGATTATGACAAGGGGGCTCGATTCAATATTCAAACCGAAATCCGTCGCAGTTGTGGGCGCATCAACGAACCCTGAAAAGCTCGGGTACCAGATACTCGAAAATATCATCAACGCTGGTTTCGAGGGCAAAATATATCCATTGAATCCGAAAGCGACAGATATCCTGGGATTGAATTGTGTCAACGACCCCGCTAATCTTCCCGAGGGTGTCGACCTGGCAGTTGTGATTATTCCCGCCGGCGTCGTGCCTGGCACACTTGACAAGCTGGGAGAAAAAAAGGTCGGTTCGGCTATCATCATCACGGGGGGTTTCGCCGAGTCNNTCGCCGAGTCGGGAGAGGAAGGGGAAAGGCTGCAAAAGCAGGTTGTGGAAATATCGGCGCGGAGAAACATCAGGGTCATCGGCCCGAACTGTCAGGGGGTAAATTACGCCTTTCACAATCTCTGCGCTTCGTGGCCCCTGATAACGCTAAAAGGGGACATGGCGATCATATCGCAGAGCGGAACCGTCGGGGCGGCCCTGATCGACTGGGCTTCGGAGGAAAAAATTGGATTTTCCGCTTTCGTGAGCATGGGGAACAGAGCGGACGTGGATGAGTCGGAGCTCATTGAATATTTTTCCGAAGATCCCAATACCAAAGTCATAACGCTCTACATCGAAGGGGTGAAGAATCCCGGAAAGTTTCAGAGGTCCCTAGAAAAATCGAAGAAACCCATCGTTATCTTCAAAGCCGGCAGGACGGCAAGGGGAAAGATCGCGGCGGAATCCCACACGAAATCCCTTGCGGGGAGAGATGAAATATACAATGCCCTCTTCAAGAAGTACGGAGTTGTGCGTGCTCTGGACATCGAAGAGCTCTACGATTACTCGAAAGCCCTCGCTTACTTCCCCCAGCCACCGGGAAACAGGATGCTGATCGTAACAAGCTCGGGAGGAGCGGCAATCATCGCCATCGACGTTGCCGAGGAACTCGGTTTTTCCGTCGGTCCCATGAAGCCGGAAGCGGCAAATGAGATCGCAAAGGTCATCCCACCTCATTGTATAACGGTCAACCCGATAGACCTGACCGGTGATGCCGATGCCGCCATGTTCAAAAAAGTCATGGATATGGCGGAAAAAGATTACGACATCATCATGCCCATTTTCGGCGATCCCGTGCCAGGGGCCGCCGAGATCGTTTCCCCCGATAAGTGCCATCTCGTGGCCTATCTTGGCGGCGCAGATGTGGAGCGGGAGGAAAGGGTCAAAATGGGTGAGAGAAAGATCGCGGTATTTCCCACGCCGGAGCGTGCGGTCAAGGCAGCATCTGCCTATCTCAAGCTCGGGAAAACCCCGAAGAGAGAGGACAGGCTGGTCCATGAAGAAGAGAAGATAGCGGGGAAAATGCTCACACCCGTCGATGCTTTCTCCCTCCTGGAACGGTACCACATTCCCGTGTCACCCTACTTCAAAGTCAAAACGGCAGATGAGGTGGAACAATACGGGAAAAGCCTTGGGTTTCCCGTCGTTTTAAAGGTGAACTCCTCCGATGTGATTCACAAGTCGGATGAGAAAGGGGTGGTATTGAATATCCAATCTGCCGAAGAGGGGAAGCGTGAATTTACGAGCCTCGCTGAGCGGTTTCAAAAAAAGGGTGTGCACGCTGACGGGATGCTTCTTGCCAAACAGATGCCGCCGGGGACCGAGGTAATTTACGGAGTTGCGAAGGACGAGCAGTTTGGCCACGCCCTCGCCTTTGGTCTGGGTGGGATTTTCGTGGAGGTGATAAAAGATGTTACCTTCCGGATGCTGCCTCTTTCCAAGGAAGAGATGAGGGAAATGATTCAGGACTTGCAGGGAAAGGCTATTTTTCAGGGCTTCCGCGGGATGCCTCCTGCCGATATGGAAGCGATCGCGGACCTCGGGGTGAAGATTTCCCGGTTGATCGGGGAAAACCCGCAAATAGCGGAGCTCGATATCAACCCCGTGTTCGTTTACGAAAAAGGGTTGTGTGTCCTCGACGCAAGGGTAATTCTATCGAGCTGATTCAGTCGAGAAAGTCAGACAGTTCGGGCACATGAAATCCCGCGTCGCTGAGCTCCTTTTTTACTCTCGCCACGTCTATCGTGGAAAGCCTTATGAAAGCGACGTAGTTTTCACGAAATGGAGATAGGATGAGGCTGCGTATATCCAGTTTCATTTCGTGTATCTTCTGAATCAGAGAAAGAAAGTCGTTCTTTTCACGATTCAGGATAACTTCGATTCGAACGCCCAGTTCTTCGATGGAAAGCGTGTCGATGAAGGAGGCAAGTACATCTACCTTGGTAATTATACCGACCAGTTTTTTCCCCTCTACGACGGGCAGGGCCCCGAATCTTCTCCGGTGAAATATGAGGAGGGCGTCCTCCACGGTATCCCAGGGGCTTACCGTGATGACATCTTTTATCATAATCTCTTCGACCGTACGGTTCTTGACCAGCATCTCACCTTTGTGATCCACTTCCGTTACTTCAAGTGTTGAATTTCTGATATCTGTGCCCGATATGATTCCTACCAGGGTGTCACCCTCAACTACGGGCAGATGCTGAATTCTGTGTGATTTCAGAAGGTGATTCGCCTGTTTGAGCGTGTCGTCGGGTTTTACGGTGACCACATCAGCGGTCATTCTTTTTCCAACAAACATTTTTCCCTCCTTCCCTGAAGGGTGTTGAGATGTGCCAGTATGGAGGACGCGAGGGAAGTGCGGTTGTATCCCCCTTCGAGCACCGAAACGATTCGGCCCTCGCAGTGTTTGTCCGCCATCTCGCAAATCCTCTCTGTCATGTATGCGAATGCGTGTTCCGACAGATCGAGGTCGGCGATGGGATCGTCTTTGTGGGCGTCGAATCCGGCAGAGATCATAATGAGTTCGGGCTTGAATCTCTCTATCTCAGGAATCACTTCTTCTTCAAACCGCTCGATAACTTCACGATCGACCGTGTGGGGTATCAACGGTACGTTCAGGGTGAAGCCCGATCCCTTCCCTTTTCCCCTATCCGTCCGCCTGCCCGTTCCTGGATAACAGAAGGTGGGATGTTCGTGAATGCTGCAGAAATAGGTGTGATCGTCCTCGTAGAAGATATCCTGGGTTCCGTTTCCGTGGTGGACATCCCAGTCGAGGATGAAGATCCTATCGAGCCCGTATACCTCTCTCGCATAGATTGCCCCCACGGCCACATTGTTTATGAAGCAAAAACCCATAGCATAGTTTTTCCCTGCGTGGTGTCCTGGAGGTCTCACCATACAAAATGCGTTCTCAACTCTTCTGTTCAAAACCGCATCGATTCCCGCCATCACCCCGCCAGCGGCAAGAAGTGCCGTATCGAAGCTTTCCCTGGATATGGAGCAGTCCCTTGTGTGAAGGTAGCTTTTCTCTTCTCTTGCGCTTTGATTGAACTCGTCGATATATTCGGGAAGATGAACTTTTTCCAGAACATCCCTGTCGGGAACGTACGGTTCGAGGAAAACCAGGCTGCGGTGAATCTCGTTCTTGTTGATCTCTTTGAGCACCGTTTCGACACGGCGGGGGCTCTCGGCGTGGCCCGCACGGGGTCTGTGAAGGGTGTAACTGTTGGAGGTGATAAAGCCTGTTCTCCTGGGGGTGTTGGTGTATATGACCTTGTAGCCATCCCAAGGCTCTGAAACGAGGAGAAAAGCCTTGCCGAGGGGAAATCGGTGTTCATCGGGGTGATTTTTGTCTCTCTCGAAGGAATAATACCCATCGATGTTGCTGTAAACGGTAATGCTGATGTCTCTCTTGAAATTGGCGATATCGTAAATGTGGTTGAGGCGATTTATTTCGGCATCTTTGATGGGAAGATTTTTTTCCTTTACCAGGGATCTGATCTTATTTTTTTTCTTTGAAAGTTCCGATTTATCGATGCAATCGAACCCCTCTTTAGCCCAGTAATATTTTCCCACCGACAGTGAGGCTTTCAGCCTGAACTGATGAAAGCCCATATCGTGAAAGAGTTTTTCGTAATACCTGAAGAGGGAAGATGCGTAGCCGGAGCTCTGCTTCTCCAGCCATATGTTCTCGATAAAGACGATTTTCAACTTTTTTTTCTTCAGGTACGCCCAGATGCCGAATTTTTTGTCGAAAATCGTATAGAAAAACAGGGTCATCCCCCCGATCGCCTTGGTCCCGTGAAATATCTGTGTATCGTAGATGATTTTGTTTTTGCCGCAAAGGAGCATGTTCTCCCTGTGTTGTAAAGCCCCGATTGTTACAGAAATCATATCGAAGAAACGTTCTGGTGAAACGAGATTGCCGGTGATTTCATGCCAGGTTGACAGGAGCTTCCTTTTCCGAGGGGTTTGGGTAAGGAGGAAAGAGCGTTTCGAGCCGCTCTTTTTCACGACTTCAGGGTTTAGTTCCACTCCAAAAAGCTTCTTATCGCCGCTTAAGAATTCAAATCCCTCTAAAATCTCGCTTTTCGCAAAAGGCCTGTCAAATTTCAATCCTTCGAAAGGGTATTTACCGTTCAACTCGACCATTGTTTCTGTGAGAGACCCGGATGGAGAATCCTGAAAACACCTGTCTCAGATGCATGCCGGGTCATCGTATTTCAACCAGCCAGTAAGAGCGGAAAGTGAAATCGGTTACCGGCAGCGTATTTGAAGACACCTCAATATGCAAATCGCGTGAAGACGTAGTCGTTATCCTTTACGTTTGCCGCATGGCAGGGGAAGCAGGTTGCATAGAGTTTTTCATCGCCAACAGGTTTTTCATCGACGAATCTTCCAAATCCCCAACCGCCGGTCGATGCAAATTTCTTCGAATCTTTCACCATGAATTCCTGCCGTTGGGCCGCCCCGGGAACGAGCGCCGCTTCCCACTCGCCGCTTTTCACGCCTTTGTATGCGAGTTTTGCCAGAATTGCTCCGTCGGGATAGGGGAGTGTTTTATTACGAGCTGCTTTGACTGCCATGTCATTTCCCAGGATGAGGCGAATTTCATCCTTGTCGGTTCTGTAAGAAGGCGCGATGACCGCCCAGTTCCTGTATCCTTCGGGGACGGCAATCCCCGTAATGGTTACCCCCTTCTCCCCACCTCCGGAGGCCAAGCTTCCGATG
>JABAOH010059380.1_pt1 | contig 20442 bp, 18 predicted proteins | sample 7062181 | NCBI WGS metagenome assembly JABAOH01 (sample SAMN14538630, study PRJNA623070) | marine sediment metagenome | biome: marine biome [ENVO:00000428]; feature: marine pelagic biome [ENVO:01000023]; material: deep marine sediment [ENVO:00002113]; isolation source: pool of 5 deep marine... | reverse complement strand
TTGACTCTGGAGGAAGATTTTTTCTTAGCTGGAGGAGGCGGCGGTGGAGGAGGTGGAGGCGGGGGTGCTAAGAAAGCACTGTAAACTTCTACAGTTGGCAAGTTTTTTGTGGAAAGAAGAGGAATGACAATAAGAGCCAGAACTAAGGCAACATGAATGGCGAGGGCAATCGGAAAAGAAAAAAGTTTTCTTCCAGTGTTTCTTTCAGCGATGAAGAAAGAATCTTTGAAGAGTTCGGGGATTTTTTCCCTTTTTTCAGGCTTAATTTTTTCAGCCATTTCCTTACCTCATCTTAGTTTTTTTACTTGTCCAACTATTATTATAGATTACTGAAAATCATAAAGCAAAAAAAAAGTATAAATAAAACATGCAATTTTTACAAGAAAAAAAATTGTATCCATTTCCTATTTTTAATCAGCCTAAGGTTTTTAGGAATGGTAGAAGCGACCATTGAAGATTTAGCCTTCGTATTTTGGTCTTCGAGGGGAGTCGATGGCGTCGACCCGAGAGTATGTTTGAGCGAAGCGAGTTGCGCAGCAGCGAGAAGGCCGAAAGGAGAATGGCGTTTGAAATCTGAACGGGAGCAAGAACATTCCTGAAAACCTCTTTATTTGCCAAATCCTTTTTTCGGCTTGAATACCTTTTTCCAAAAATAAGCCCAAGAACAAGATTGATAAATAGAAGAGTAGGTTCCCACGACAACACCAATGATCATGGTAAAGGCGAAATCGTTGATGACTTCGCCCCCGAAAAGAAAAAGAGCCAGGACGGTCAAAAGAGTAGTGCCAGAGGTGATCACTGTTCGACTCAGGGTCTGGTTTATGCTGGCATCCAGGACTTCCTGGAAGGTGTGTTTCCTCATGGCTTTTATGTTGTCCCTGACCCTGTCAAAAACGACAATGGTGTCATTCAGGGAGTAGCCGACTATGGTCAGGATGGCGGCGATGACCGGGAGGTTCATCTCTCGTCCGGAAATAGAGAAAATAGTCAGGGTAATTAGGACATCATGAGCCAGAGTCAAAACAGCAGAGATTCCAAAGCCAAATTTAAAACGGATCCCGATGTAGATGAGCATGCCGATCAGGGCCCAAATGGTGGCTTGGGTGGCTCTTCTCCTCAAATCGTGACCAATTTGAGGTCCCACCGTCTCTTTGCTCAAAACCGTCAGGCGGCTGAGAAAAGTTTTCTCTTTAAGAAGATCTATAGCTTCTTGACTTATTCCCAGGTCTTGAATCTGGGCGTAATCTTCGATTATTCCTTCATTAACCCTGAAAGAAATAATATTGCGGGCAATTTCCTCAGCTTGCTCTGGGAATGAATCTTGAAGCAGGGCAACGAGCTGCCTGGTATCCACACTGTTCAAGTCTTTAAGACCTTGTTCGGCAGCAGCCTTCTCATCTTCTCCTTTGAGAGCCTCTATGACTCGATTCCCGATGATTTCATGGGCTTCTATTTCTTCTTCTAATTCCTCACCTGTTACCTGGGCTGTCCTGATTATGTATTCTCTTTGACCCTTTTCCATTTCCTGAATCCGGCTGGTTCCCAACCCGATATCACTCAGGGAACTGCGTAATTCGGATATTGCGACCGGAAATTTGAACTTGAGACGAATCAACGTACCACCTGTAAAGTCCACTCCGTTGTTGATCCCTTTTCCAACGGTGAAATTCAGGATGCCGACCAGAATGATGATCCCGGACAGACCAAAAGCAAAAAACTTGTACCGCATGAACTTGAAGTTTGGCTTCTTGAAAATCTGCATTCTTATATACTCAGTTTTTCTCTTCTTTTCCTCTTCGAGAGGACTATTTCAAATATGAGACGCGAGACAAAGACTGCGGTGAACATGCTGGCAGTGATTCCGATAATAAGGGTCACGGCAAATCCTCTGATCGGGCCTGTTCCAAACTGGAAAAGAAAGACTGCGGCCACGATAGTGGTCACATTCGCATCAAGGATTGTCCTGAAAGCCCGGGAGAAACCGGTGGCTATGGAGCTCAAGACACTCTTTCCCAGAGAAAGCTCCTCCCTTATCCTCTCAAAAACCAGGACATTGGCATCGACGGCCATGCCTATAGTCAAGATGATGCCGGCAATACCAGGCAAGGTCAGGGTGGCTTTAAAATACGAAAGAGCCCCGACCAGAATCACGATGTTCAACAGGAGGGCGGCAACGGCGTTAAAACCAGAGAGCCGATAGTAGAAGATCATAAACACTAATACCAGAATAAGAGCTATGACAATGGAAGAGAAACCTTTCCGGATGGAATCAGCTCCAAGAGAAGGACCGATAGTCCTGTTTTCAAGGGTCTTGATCGTAGCCGGCAGAGATCCAGCCTTGAGAACAAGGACTAAATCTTCTACTTCCTCGTAGGTGAATTGGCCGCGGATGATGCCTCCGGTTGCTGCGGGGATGACATCTTCGATGGTGGCCACGGATTGAACCTTGCCATCAAGGATAATCGAGAGGGGCTTGCCGAGATTTTCCGAGGTAAATTTTTCAAACCTTCTCCCGCCCTCGGTTTTCAGAGTAAAGCCGACCGCAGGATTGTTCCATTCATCAGTCGATTGGCGGGCAGTCCTCAAATCCTGTCCTGTTATTGGAGCTACACGACTGACCAAATAATAACCTCCCTCTGTTCTTTTGGGGTCGCCCTTGAGGACTTCCATATCTTCGGGAACCTCTCCGTCAAAATCTCTAAGAAGGGTTTCTTCATCTGGAGCAGGGCCAGCCTGAACCAGTTTCCATTGCAGGATAGCTGTGGTTTTGATGATGTTCATCACCCGCTCTGGATTATCAATCCCAGGGAGTTCAACAATGAGACGCTCTCCGCCTAGACCCTGTCTCTGAATAACTGGTTCAGCTACTCCAAACTGGTCGACTCGATTTTGAATCGTTTCCTTGGCTTGATTTACGGATTGGTCTCTGAGGTACTGGGCGACATTAAGCCTCATGGAAAGCGAGACAGTATTGCCTATTATGGTGTAATTCCATTCTTTAAAATAATCATCCAGGATGTCTTTGAGCTGCCCTTCTTGGTCAGGGTTGATGCCCTGGATGGAGAACTTGCCTATTTCTCCCTTGGGAATCTTTTCATATTCGATGTTTTTCCGCTTGAGCTGGTCCTGGAGCCGGGTGATCTCTTGGTCTGTTTCGATATTGATGGCGTCATCCGTAATAACTTGAAAAACAAGGTGCATTCCTCCCTCTAGGTCAAGGCCTAGATTGATCTTTTCTCCGGGTGGATAAGCAAGGAAAAGGGCTAAGGCGATGACCGCCAGGACAAGGATTATTTTCCACCTGAGTCCTTTTTTCATGTTGGTTATTCTTTTTCTCTAAATTCCCAGCCGGCTGAGGCTAGATTTCACAACCCGTCCGTATTACTTTTTCTCTTGGGCAGGGGGAGTAAGGATGGCTGCCACAGCATTCTTGGAGATCTCGATTTTTACGTTAGAGGCAATTTTCAATTCGATCCTGTCTTTCTGTACTCCCATGACAGTTCCGTGAATTCCTCCAGAGGTGATGATTTTATTTCCAGGCTTTAACTGTTCCACCATTTCCTGGTGTTTTTTCTGTTTAGCTCGTGAAGGCCTGATGATCAATAGATAGAAGATTACGAACACAAGAATAAAAGGAATCATGGCTCCGAACAGACTAGGCCCGCGTTGAGCCGCAGGTTGTGCCTGTTGGAGCAGGGTGAAAAAACCAGCGAATATTGTCATTCTTTATCCTCTTTTTTGTTTATTATCTTAAGCTTCAATCGATGATACGAATTGGATTGAATAGCTTGCCTAATTTTTTGGAATATGTCAAGGTAAAAATGGAGGTTATGGATGGTGTTCAGAATTGCTGCTGTGATCTCTTGTCTTTCGAAAAGATGTCTGAGGTAGGCCCGGGAAAAATTTTGACATACGTAGCAGGTGCACTCCGCATCAAGAGGCCTTTTGTCCTCAGCGTATTTCTGGTTTTTGATGGAAATTCTTCCCTGGCTAGTGAACAGAGTCCCGGTTCGGGCATTCCTGGTCGGAAGAACGCAATCAAAAATGTCTGTGCCTCTCTCGATCGCTTCAAAAATGTCTTCGACATAGCCCATGCCCATGAGGTAGCGAGGCTTTTCCTTGGGAAGGAGAGTATCTGCCTTCTCCAGGATTTCCATGAGCAGCGACTTCGGTTCTCCCAAGCCAAATCCTCCCAGAGCATAGCCATCGAAAGCGATATCCAGTAAGTCCTCGATGCTTTGTTTTCGCAGCTCCCAGTAAGTGCTACCCTGGACTATCCCCCATAAGAGCTGAGAAGTTGAATTTTGGCTGAATCGAGTTTGACAGCGTTTGGCCCAGAGAGAGGTAAGCTCCACCGATTCTTTTATTCTCTCTTCGGGTGACGGGAAAGGAAGAAAGTGGTCGAGGGCCATCATGATATCTGAGCCTAGCTTCAGCTGGATATCGATTGCCTCTTCTGGAGAAAGGAAGATTTTCGACCCGTCGAGATGAGAGGCGAATTCGACTCCATCTGGCTTGACTTTGACTAGGGGAGAAAGACTGTAGATCTGGAAGCCTCCGCTGTCGGAGATGATAGGTTTGTTCCAGGAAATGAAAGAATGAACTCCACCTAATTTCTCTATGGTCTTCACCCCTGGCCGCAGGAAGAGATGGTAGGAATTAACGAGCAGGAGTTGAGCCTCCAGGCTTTCGAGCTGGCTGTGGAGGAGGCCTTTGACCGTGCCTTGACTGGCCACAGGCGCAAAAGCGGGCGTTTCTATGTTGCCGTGAGGAGTGGAGATGATTCCTGTTCTGGCCGAGGAACGACTATCTGTAGCCGTGATCTTAAAGCTGGACATTTTAATTTTTCTAGTTTATCTAGTTTATCTAATTTGTTTAGTCAGTCTGATTGGCTCTCCAATCTCTTAAGTGGCAAAACGAAAATAGATGACATCGCCATCCTGCACGAGGTAGTCCTTTCCCTCTAATCGAACCGCGCCTTTTTCTTTGGCGGTTTGGAAGGAACCGTGCTGGAGGAGTTCTTCCCAGGGAATGACCTCAGCCTTGATAAAGCCTTTTTCGATATCTGTATGAATCGCGCCGGCAGCTTGGGAAGCAGGAGTGTTTTCACGGATAGTCCAGGCTTTGACTTCCCCTTTCCCGATGGTGAAGAAGGTCAAGGCTTTGAGAAGGTCATAGGATGCCTTCAGGAATTTCAAAATACTCAGTTCTTTTAGCCCGTACTCAGCCAGAAACGTCTCTCTTTCTTCGTCCTCTAATTCCATAATCTCTGCTTCGATCTTGCCGCAAAAGGCAAGCAGTTGAATTCCTTCTTTCGGGGCAGGGTAGAATTGGGAAAGATTTTCGATGAGAGATGTGTCTTGTTCATCTACATTGACCACATGGAGGAGAGGTTTCTGACTTAAGAATTCGAAACTCCTCAGAGATTTTTCTTCTTGAGGCGAAAAAGAGGCTTCCCGGATTCCTTTTCCTTCATCCAGATCGGAGCGAAGACTTCGCAGGAGTTCCCTCTCTTTTTCACCTTCAGGGCTTTTTTTCCCTGTAAGTTCTTTTTCCAGTTTATCGAGTCTGGTTTCCACCAGGATTAAATCAGCGAGGATCAGCTCTTCTTCCATCGAGCGGATATCATCTTCAGGACTGATTTTTCCCTTGGGGTGAGGGATCTGCACATCTGAAAATCCTCTCACCACATGAGTCAAGCCGTCGGCCTCGCGAAGATGACTGAGATAAGCACTGTTTTTGACTTCACCAAAAGAGATTCCGCCTAAGTCTGTAAAATCGATCGTGGCTGGGATTTTCTTCTTATCGGGATAGAGAGCCCAGATTTTCTCTAAGCGCGGATCAGGGACTGGACATGTTCTGAGGACAGGCTCTTTTTTCCCTTCTTCGTAAGCTTTGACTTCTATTTTGGCCCCAGTCAAGAGATTGAATAAAGTGGTTTTCCCTGTTTTCGGGTAGCCAAAAAGCGTGAAATTCATGAACTAAAGTAGTATATATCTAATCCCACTAAAATAAAAGAGGGGTCAGACCAAGCTATCTGATTTATTTTTAATAAGATAGGCCCAAATTAGACCCATTTTATCTTCTTAAACCGCCTTTTTTACAGGCAAAAAGCGCCCTTTAAGCACTTTCTGACTCTTCAAGCTCATCCTTCTGTATCTTCCCTAAAGTCTTCCTATAGAGCTAGCCAACTCGTCTTGCCTTCCTTAGAAGCTCATTTTTAACCCCAAAAATGCGCTTCTAAGACCAAAATTGGCAGAAATATTGCACCTAAACTATTATATTTAAATAATTTAGCTTGGTCTGACCTCATTTTCTCCATTTTATACTTGATTATTTGGTGGAGAGAATTATAATTATATTTTTTTAAAGGTAAGCTCGATGAAAAAGTCAAAAGCTGTGGTTCTTCTATTAAGACTTCCTTTCTTGGTCGTAACCCTGGGGTCGGTTTTTGTGGGCACGGCTTTTGCTTGGTGGTATGCCAGCCAATTTGACCTGGGTTTATTCTTACTAACCATGATAGGAGCCTGCTTCCTTCATCTCGCCTGCAACGTGGCCAACGATTACTTTGATTACAAGAGCGGGACCGACGCAGCCAATGTTTATGCTGTAGCTCCTTTCTCAGGTGGGAGCAGGATGGTTCTGGATGGTTTTGTAAAACCCGGAGAAGCTCTCGCCATTTCGATCGTTCTTGCTGTCTTGGGCTCAGCCATCGGACTCTACCTCAATGCAGTTTCAGCGGGAAACGTCATCCTGCTCATCGGAATAGCAGCTCTTCTTCTTGTCTTTGGTTATAATGGCCCTCCCTTGAAGTTGGTCAATCTCGGAATCGGGGAGATTGGCATATTCTTGGCCTGGGGACCCTTGATGGTTTTGGGAGCCTATTATGTTCAGGCCCAAAGTCTCTCCTCCTTCTGGCCCTTCATGGCAGCCATCCCTCCGGGGATTCTAACCACACTGGTTTTGGTGATCAACGAGTTTGCTGATGCTGAGGCTGACCGTTCTGCCAGTAGGAAGACCTGGGTTATTCTCTTTGGCTTCAAAAAGACGATGTATGTTTATTTGGCGCTTGCCTTGGGCTGTTATGTTGTCATCCTGGCAGGAGTTCTTTTTGGGGGATGGCCGTTGTGGTCTTTGTTGGTCATGATCACTCTTCCCTTGCCTTTTATGGCCTTCAGGATCGCTGTAAAGAATATTGAAAACTGGACATCCTTTCTCCCTGCCGTAAAAACGACTATCTTGATAAATTTTGTTTTCTCGGTTATATTAAGTATATCTTTCGTGTTGTAATATGGAAAAACAAGAGAAATCTAAAAAGAAAAAAAAGCGGGAGAAAAGTCTCTTCCGTGAATATTTTGAGCTCATTGCCGAAACAGCCATCTTTGTTTTCTTTGTCATGACTTTTGTTGTTCAAGCTTTTCAGATTCCCACCGGTTCTATGGAATCCACTCTGTTAGTGGGGGATTTTCTCCTGGTCAATAAGTTTATTTATTCAAGGGACTATTTCCCCATCGAGAAAAAGATCATGCCCCAGAAAGAACTGGAGAGGTATGACATTGTTGTTTTTAAGTATCCCAAGGAACTATCAAAAGACTTCGTAAAGCGAGTCATTGCGCTTGAGGGGGAAAAGGTTGAGATAAAAGACAAGCAGGTTTACATCAATGATAAGCCTATTCCCGAGAGTTACAAAGTCCATAGAGACAATCAAGTTTACCAAAAGAATAGTTATTTCCAGTATGACGATTCCATAAGAGATAATTTTGGTCCTATGGTTGTCCCTCCAGGTCATTGTTTTGTCATGGGAGATAACCGCGATAACAGCATGGACAGTCGCTACTGGGGCTTCTTGCCCCTCAGCTATATAAAAGGAAAGCCCTGGGTGATTTATTTTTCCTACCGAGCTGAAAGGGAAGCTTATCTTAAAACTAGCTTTAAAGAGCGCATGAAGAAGATTTTCAGCTTTATTCCAAAGGCGAGATGGGGACGCATCCTCCGCGTCATAAAATAGTTTGTATAGTTTGTCTAGCTCATTTAGTTAATCTAGTTCTTCTAATTGATCTATTTTTTTTAGTTAATATAGTTCGTCTAGTTCATCTAATTCGTCTAGTACGTAGATATTTTATCAATCCTGATATTATCATTGCTGTCTCATCTGTTTGTTTATAAATTTCATTGAACTCTTTCTTGTTTAATACTCTTGATCTAGTGCTATGTAAAGATGGCTTTGGACTTCAGCTGCAGAAGAAATAGCAAAAAATAAAAACTGTATGAACTCATTGTTAGAGCGACGAGAAAAGCCTTCGGCAATGTTTGCCATTATAGAGACTGAAGCGCTTTGTATTTGACGAGCTAAAGAGATGTCTCTTTTAAAATTATTTCTTTGCGTTATATTGTATACTTGAGTAGATAATTTTCGAGCATGTTTCCAGCATTCTAAGTTTTCAAACTTTGTTATTTTAGCCATCCTAGGTACAAATGAACACTTTAACACTTTTATCAGACGAACAATCACAAATTCTTACTCATTTTGTTTCTAGACCAATTAAACAAACTAGAAAAACTAGGCCAACTAGACAAACTCAAAAAACTAGAAAAACTAGAAAAACTATGATGGGGCTTTAATGGAGATTTCCTCGTAAGAGGAAATATAGAAGACGGGATTCTCGGTCGTGAAATCCTCCTGGAATACAGAGCTCTTCACGATGCCGTCCATGTCTCTTCCTACTGGAAGCCCCAAATAATAGAGCAGAGTAGGGGCAATGTCGATGATTCTCATCCCTTCGATGTTTTTCCCTCTCGCGATTCCTTTTCCGTAGAACAAGATCACTCCATCTGGAGCATTCTCATGGTAGGCGGAGACATCTTCATTTCCCAGAATCCATTCGACGAATCTTTTCCATAGAGGAAGAGGCTCTATGCCGTGGGAAGAATAGACGATCAGAAGTTCATCTTCCTTCATCGAGGCCAGGAGTCTGCCCAGGATTTGATCATAAAACATGTAATACTTCTCGATCACAAACCCAAACTTGTTGATTTCCTCTTGTTCAATGTCGCCGATTAGCTCGGGAAAACTGTATTTATAGAAATAGGTCTCGACGATGTTCAAACCATTCAGCAAAAAATAGAAGAACTGAGGATTTTGCTGGTCTTTCTCTTCCGAAGCTTTAGCTTCCCTTTCGAAATCCAGAAAGAACGCCTCTTTGGCAAAGGCAAAAATGTCACTCGCTTCATCCTGGAGATCCTCGTAGAACTGGAGGAAGAGCCTTTCAGCTTTTGGTGAAGGCTTGACTTCTTTCTCTTCGTAAGGCCAGTCTCTCCTTAGGTAGGAAATCCTGTTATCCTCGAATATCTTCCAGATATCTTTTACCGGCTGTGATGGTTTTTCTCGGGGCAAAATTTCAAGGAAGCCAGGTCTTGTCAACTGGCGAAAGAAAATATAGCGGGGGACAACCTCGATCTCCTCTTGGCAGAAGAGAAGACGGTAAGAATGGGAGGAGATTTGGCGATGTTTGAAAGGAAATTTTCCGGTATTGATGGAATTGTTGAGGATGATCGGCTCGTTGGGAGTGAAATTCACCAATTTCCCCCAGCTTCCGTTATCCACGAGCACCGAGAAGTTCGGGAGTTTTCCCGCAGAGATGAAAGGAATGATAAAGTCGAAACTCAGGCCGTCTAGGCCTAGGATAGTGATCTTCTTATCGATGTCTCGAGCCTCAAAATGGGCCACCTTGCTCGGCGTCAGAAGGAGAGGGTAATTCAACCTCTGGAGGAACACTAAAAAAATGGCTGCCCAGAAGAGAGCAAAATAGACTATAAAGAAAAGAGCACTCTTCCTGTAAAAATGAAAGAGATAAAACGTGATCAATCCCAGCACAGCCGCGACGAGAAGAAAGATGATTTGACTCCTGAGGAGTGTTCTGGTCTCAGGATTGAAGATGGTGTAGAAGTGCCTGTAGTTTGTCCTGAAGATTGTCAGAAAGAGCAGAATCAGGAAAGAGAAGCTGATGGTCAGGAAAGAAGGCGAGATGAAGGCGAGCTTGATTTTTTTATCAAAGAAGAATTGGAAAATGAGGTAGATGAAAAAACAGATGGCACTGACGACCAGGCCGTAGCTAAAGGCCGAGAAAAGAGTGAATTGAGCCAGGGATGAGATCTTGAAGTTCAAGCTTATATTTAGATCATAGATAAGAAGAGCCAGGAGAAGAGAAAAGAAGACACCGCTTACCAGGGAATTGACCAGCGCCTTCAAGATCCTCATTGGGGTCAGGTCTTAACTTTCTGCCTAAAAATATTATAGAGTTTCAGAAATGTCAAATGTTGAGAGCTAAGACCGACCCTTGGGTTGATAATCCCGATGTTGACCCCAAAAAAAGAATGGAATAAGATAGGGAAAAGTGAAACGTCCTTTTATTGCTTTGATCACCGACTTTGGTGAAGATGACTTTTTTGTAGCTTCTTTAAAAGGAGTCATTCTGCGGATCAATCCTGGCGCTCGGATCATCGACGTCACCCATCAGGTCCCCTCCTTTGATATCAAGCAGGGAAGTTTTATTCTCTTTTCCTGTTATAATTATTTCCCAGCCCGAACCATTTTTCTGGTAGTTGTCGACCCTGGAGTTGGTTCCTCTCGTTCCATCCTTCTGGTCAAAACTGAGAAATACTTTTTTATCGCTCCTGACAATGGAGTGTTGAGCTTAGTATTGAAATCAGAAGAGGTCCAGCAGGTCATAAAGGTAACCAACACGAAATTTTTTCTCGAAAAGCCAAGCAAGACTTTTGAAGGAAGAGACAAGATGGCTCCTGTCGCGGCCTGGCTTTCCAAGGGCACCACACCTAGTTTATTTGGCCCTGAAATCCAAGACTATGAAGTGCTGGGCAAATTGGAACCCATAAGGAAAGAAGGAGAAATCACAGGTTCCATCCTCCATGCAGACAAGTTTGGCAACTTGATAACCAATATCCCTAAGTCAATGCTTAATAAACTCAGGAAAGAGGCGGGGAAGAAAAGGAAAGCTGAGTTAATCCTTCTTGCCAAAAATAAAAAGATATCAACTTTTCGAGAGAATTATTCCCAGGGGAGAAGGGGAGAGCTGTTTTATCTTATCGGAAGCTTAAATTTCGTGGAGATTGCGGCCCGGGAAACTTCAGCCTCCAGTAAATTAAAGGCCCAGGTCGGGGATAAAGTGAGAATTGTCATGGTGAAGCCCAAGAAAAAGGTCATTGCTAAGGATAAATAAAATTGTCATTGCTAAGATGAAGTAAAACTGCCGTTGCGAGGAATAAATAATATTGTCATTGCGAGGCCTGAAAGGCCGAAGCAATCTCCTAGAAAAAATGTATCATTGCCAGGAGCACAGAGGATACCTTCACTAAGCTCGGAAGAAGCTGCACAGTCTCTTAGAAAAAAATGGATTATATTGAAGGTACGATAGAGAGAATAATATTCTACAGTCCTGACACCGGCTATACTGTCTATAAATTTTCTCTCGAGGACGGCCAGTCCATGACCGTGGTCGGATCCTTCCCACCCCTCTCTCCGGGTGAAGTGTTGAAAATAAAAGGAGAATGGGAGATCAATCCCAAGTTTGGAAAGCAGTTTCGGGTAGACCATTTTGTCCAGATGTTGCCCTCCTCTGTGAAGGGAATCGAGAGGTTTCTCTCTTCAGGCTTGATTAGGGGAATAGGGCCAGTCCTGGCGAAAAGAATAGTCAAAAAATTCGGTTCTAAAACCCTGAATGTTCTGACCGAGAAACAGGACAAACTGAAGCAGGTCGAAGGAGTGGGCAGCGCTAAACTAAAAGAGATAAAAAAAGCCTGGGCTGAACACAAGCACATCAGAGATCTCATCATCTTTCTCCAGGAACACAACGTCTCTACCAACTTGGCTGCCAAGATTTACAACCGGTATCAGGATAAGTCTTTCCAGGTCCTTAAGAAAAATCCTTACCAGCTCTGTCTTGATATCTGGGGCATTGGCTTCAAAACCGCTGATCAGATTGCCTTGAAGCTGGGGATGGATCCTTCCTCCATCGAAAGAATAAAAGCCTTCCTCCGCTACCTCATGGAAAAAGATATTGAACAGGGTCATGTGTTTTCTTTCCAGAAAGATCTGGAGGAAAAATGCCAGCAGGAATTAGGTACCGAGGTCAAGAAAGCAAAACAAGCTTTGGAGGAGTTGAAAGAGCAGAAGCTGGTCAAGACCGAAGAGGTTATCTCAGACACGGCTGTTTACCTTCCGTTTTTCTATGAGGCCCAGGAAGAAGTTGTCCGCTCTCTCCACGAATTGGTCTCCTCTCCTGCCCAAGCTCCTCCTTTCGATATAGAAAAAGCCGTTACCGAAGCAGAAGCCGAATTGTCCTTAGAATTTTCAGCTGCCCAGCGGTTGGCAGTAAAGGAGTGTTTTGAAAAGAAGATCTTGGTAATAACAGGAGGTCCGGGAACAGGAAAGACAACGATTATCAAGGCTGTGGTCGATATTTTTAAGAAATGGGAGAGACAAGTCCTGTTGGCAGCTCCAACCGGAAGAGCTGCCAAGCGGCTCTCGGAAGCAACTCAGAAGGAGGCCAAGACCATTCATCGGACCTTAGGATACAATCCTAAATCGGGAGACTTCCAGCGGAGCGAAAAATATCCTCTCAAAGGAGAAGCTTTGATCGTCGATGAATTTTCCATGGTGGACCTTCCTCTCATGTATCATCTGATAAAAGCTGTCCCTTCCCAAATGCGTCTTATCCTGGTTGGAGACAAAGATCAGTTACCCTCAGTTGGTCCTGGGACCTTGCTTCGGGATATTATCGAGTCCAACCGAGTAGACGTTGTGAGGCTGGATGAGATTTTTCGTCAAGCAAAAGACAGTCTCATCGTGGTCAATGCCCATCGAGTCAATCAAGGTAAATCTCTAGTCTATCCTCCCAAGGGCGAAAAGGATGCCGATTTTTATTTTCTCTCCCAAAACGACGAAGAGAAAGTCTTCCAGAAAGTCATAAATCTCTACTGTTATAGCATCCCCAGGAAGCTCCGCTTGGACCCTCTCTCCAGCGATATCCAGGTCATAAGCCCTATGTATAAAGGTCGAGTAGGAGTTGACAACCTGAATGCCGAACTCCAGCAAAGACTCAACCCCTTCAAGGAAGGTCTCAAGGTTGGAACTCGAGAAATCAGGGTTAGAGACAAGGTGATGCAGATCAGGAACAACTATGAGAAGGAAATCTTTAACGGGGATATCGGGAACGTGGTCCATATCGACAGACAGAGATACAGGATAATCGTTGATTTCGACGGAAGAGAGATCCCTTTCGAGAAAGAAGAGATGAATGATATCATGCTTGCTTATGCTATCTCAGTGCATAAATCCCAGGGCAGTGAATACCAGGCTGTGGTCATGCCTCTCTTGACCCAGCATTTCATACTTCTTCAAAGGAATTTATTCTACACAGCCCTAACCAGGGCTAAAAGAATGAGTGTTATTGTGGGCTCTTACAAGGCGCTTTATATCGCCATCAAAAACGATAAGCCCGTAAAGAGAAACTGCCTCTTAAAAGAAAAACTCATAGAAATCGATCAGTCAATCTAACAATACCACCTTGACAATCAGGCTGGACTAATTCCCACACCTTGCCCTATAATGAGAAAACAAAGGAGGAAGAAATGAGAAAGTATAATCATACTTCTGGCAAGATTATTTATATCTTGCTCGTCATCCTGATTCTCATGGGTGCTGCTTTCGGAATAGGTTATTATTTGAGTCTGGTTCGCTTTGATCAGAAATTTAGCGATATGAACAATAAAGTCGATAAGTTCGAAAGCAAATACGAGATGATGCTTTCCTCTATAGATTCTGACCTAAGGGAAATCAAGGCGTACTTGAAGGAAAAAGAAGGAAAGGCCGAGGACGAAGCCAGGCAGCTAAAAATGATGAGCATATTATTGAAAGCAAAAGGAGAGATCATATCTAGTAAACTTTCTCTTTCTGCCGAAAAAGTCCCGGAGTCAATAGAGCATCTGGATACTTCTATTAAAGTCTTAAGAGATGCCTATGAATTGGCAGGTGAAGAGATGAAAGAGAAGATTGAGGATATAAGGCTCCGTTTGGCAACTGTCAAAGGCATTATCGAGGTCAATGCTATCAGAGCCCAGCAAGAACTAGACAAGCTCTGGCGAGAGGTTGACACCCTGACAGCAAGATAACAATAATTTCAATTGTTAAGCATTTTTTATAAAAAACACAAAAGAAACTGAATAAGCAAGATTAACTAGATAAACTGTATTTTAGGTGCGCCTGTAGCTCAGTACGGATAGAGCAAGGGATTCCTAATCCCTAGGTCGCAGGTTCGAATCCTGCCAGGCGCACTATTTTTTATAGGGATAAAACGCAATTTTCCTTTAGGCATCCTTAGGCATAGTTAGGCGATTTTAAGCAAAGATAGTGACAATTTGGTGATAATGAGGGAGAGGTCTCTATTTAATTCATAAAATTGACACCATCCTCATAAATTGTTATTCTTTTGCCACGCTAACAGAGGGAATAATGGGTATTAAGTGCCCCAAATGTCATTTTGAGAACCCTGGCGATACTTTTTATTGTGGCAAGTGCTCTACTCCACTTAAGCCTATAGAAGAAATTTCCCTAACAAAAACTCTTGAGACACCCGCGAGAGGATTAAACAAAGGAACTACCTTTGCCTCCAGGTATGAGGTTATCGAGGAGCTCGGAAAAGGAGGCATGGGTAGGGTCTATAAGGCTTTAGATAAAGAGATTAATGAAGAAGTTGCCATAAAGCTCTTGAAACCTGAGATCGCCTCTGATGAAAGTACGGTTGAACGCTTCCGGAATGAGTTGAAATTTTCGCGAAAGATCGCTCATAAGAATGTTTGTAAGATGTATCATCTTGCAAAAGAGGAAGAGACTCCATACATCACCATGGAGTATGTTACGGGTGAAGATCTTAAGAGCCTGGTAAAAAAGAAAGGGAGGTTAACAGACGAGGCAGCAATATCTATAGCCAAGCAGGTATGTGAAGGCTTGGCTGAAGCGCATCGATTGGGTGTTGTGCATCGGGATTTGAAACCTCAGAACATCATGATTGATAAACAAGGCGATGCGAAGATTATGGATTTTGGGATTGCCCGTTCGGTTGAGGCACCAGGGGTGACAGTGACAGGTATGATGATCGGGACACCAGATTACATCTCCCCTGAGCAAGCAGAGGGAGAGGAGGCAGATCAGCGTTCGGATATCTATTCCTTAGGAGTAATTCTTTATGAGATGGTGACAGGAAGCGTCCCTTTTAAAGGGGACACAGCATTGAGTGTGGCTTTAAAACACAAATCCAAGTTACCTCAAGATCCAAAGAAGCTCAATCCTGAGGTCTCAGTAGAGCTAAGCAGGTTGATATTGATATGTATGGAGAAAGATAAGGATAGGAGGTATCAGACTGCTAAAGAGCTCTTATCAGAGTTAGACAAGATAGAGAAAGGCATTCCTATAGCAGTAAGGATTCCATTAAAGAGAAAGCTTGAGATTAAGTGGAAGAGCCTTCTTCTGTATGTGGGAATTCCTCTTCTCTTGGTTTTGATCATTGCGGGTGCAATCTCTTTTTTTACAGGACGCGCTGAAGCCATCGATTCTATCGCGGTCCTGCCCTTGGCTAATCTCACGGGAGACCCCGAGCAGCAGTACTTGGTCGATGGGATCACCGACACGCTCATCAACGGCATTGCCCAACTCGGATCCTTGAAAGTCATCTCGCGCACCTCTGTCATGCGCTACAGGAAAACGAGCAAACCGTTGCAGGAGATCGCCGGGGAATTGAATGTCGACGCGATCCTCGAAGGCTCGACGCAACGGGACGGGGACAATCTCCGGGTGACGCTCCAGCTTGTGGACGCCGCGACGGATCAGCATATCTGGGCAGACGATTACGACTACGGAATCGCCGATGTGCTGCGGGTACAGAGCGAGGTCGTCCAGAGTGTCGCGAGGGAAATCAACGTCCTGCTGACACCCGAACAGAGAACCCGTCTTTCGTCCCCTCGCAAAGTGAATCCGGCGGTGTATGAGGCGTATCTCAGGGGGATCTATTATTTGACGCAGTACACCGAGGAGAGCATCGATCGGGGGTTGAAGTACCTCCATAAGGCCGTGGAGCTCGACCCGGCGGAACCGCTCGCCTACGCCGGGCTCGCCGAGGGATACGTCACCATCGGCCACTCTCCGTCCCCTCCGCCGGAGACCTTTCCCCGGGCCAAGGCCGCGGCCGAGAAGGCCCTCTCCCTCGACCCGGAGAATGTCGAAGCGACTGGCGCCCTGGCCGACGTCGTGCTCTACTATGAGTGGGACTGGGCGAAGGCGGAAGAATATTTCAAGAGGGCCAAAAAACTCAATCCGAGCCTGGCCATGAGCTACTACCACTATGCGTGGCAGCTCGCCCTTTTCAACCGTCTGGACGAGGCCATCGCCGAACACAAGCGGGCCCGCGATCTCGATCCCCTCCGGCCCGTGCATACGGCTTGGCTGGGAGGCCTGTACAACTACGCGGGGAGGTACGACGAAGCTCTCGTGGAAGCGCAGAAGGCAATGGAGCTCAACCCCGATTACGGTCCCAGCTACTATGTCATGGTCCAGGCCTATTCCCGCAAGGGGATGCATGAAGAAGCGATCGCGACGGCTCGGAAGACCGTCGCATCTAGCGCGAAATACGCCGGACCCGTCCTACTGGGCATTGCATATGCGCATGCCGGGCGGAGACAGAAGGCGCTAGAGATCGCCGAGCGTATGGACCGCTCGCAATCCTGGTTCACCGCCCAGATTTACGCGGCTCTCGGAGAGAATGACAAAGCGCTCGACCTGCTGGAAGCCTGCTACCGGGACCGGGTGCCCATTCTGCCCTGGATTCGCGTCCACGGGGGAGAATACGATAAGCTCCGCGACGAACCGAGGTTCCAGGAGCTGCTCAAGAAGATGAACCTGCCGCTCTAAAGGATTGACGCGGGGTCGACATAGAGACTGTAAAAGAATTGCTCGGACACCACTTCATCACAGTCACTCAAAGATACAATCATTCAAGCGATGACAGGAAGAGGATAGCCGTGGAATTATTAAGCCGAAAAATCGAAGATGGTGAGAGAATAGTGACAAAGGAAGAACAGACCAACCTAATCAATTGAAAATGAACGATTTATAGAACAGAAGCGAGGGATTCCTAATCCCTAGGTCGCAGGTTCGAGTCCTGTCAGGCGCATTACCTTTAACTCTTTCATTTTCAGTGGATTATCAACTCATCCATTAATTCGTCAAAAGGGATATTTTTGTGAAGGTCACTGTGGTGTAACAAATTATCCCTGTTTTCGCTGTTTTTTGCTGAATTATTAGCAAGATTTTCTACTGCTTCCCTTTTCTGTTTTTCGTCTGCATGAGTGTATCTTTCGGTCATTTTTACTTTTCTGTGTCCTAATAAAACCTTTACTGTGATTATATTTGCGCCCTTTTCTATTAACCTTGAACCAAAAGTATCTCTGATAGCGTGAAGCCTTAAATCCTTGATATTGGCTCGTCTGCACGCTGATTCCCAAGTTTATCTTATCGTGGTATATGTCGATTAGAATGAGAATTTCTTTTATCCCCCCATCGCCTCTATAAATGATTCCATTCTCGTTTCAATTTTCTTGTGGAATCTATTGCTTAGGGCTTTGCCTCTGTTTGCCTCACTCTATCTCAGGTGATTATTTTTTTAAAGTCATTTTATTTTCTAGTCTTTTTATTCTTCCTTGGAATCCACCCGATTTTTTTCTGAGGTTCCTCCACCTCTCTATTTCCTCCATTCTTCTGTCTTTTCTTCAGCTGCTATGCCGAGCTGAGATTTTGCGGGAGCCTCTCTCAGATTTAAAGGTCAGTTTAGGGTGTTTGATGATTTTGTCTGTGTTCTTGGTCTCGTCAAAGCAAAGATTTTTAAGAGAGCATTTTTGTATATTGATTATATGTTAATGCCAAGCAGGGAAAAAATTTTTCCCATTATCTTTTGTCAATCGGAGCTGGTCAGTTCCATCGGCATTCATTATATACAGATCCAAGTTTCCATTACGATTTGACTGGAAAGCAATCTTAGTGCCGTCTGGTGACCAACAGGGAAACATATCGTTAGCATTATGAGAGGTAAGACGTTTTATGTTTGAGAAATCTGCATCTAACACGTATATCTCCATATTCCCATCACGGTCCGAGTGAAAAGCAATCCTTTCTCCCTCTGGCGACCAGGTTGGGAATTCACCGAAAGCTGAACCCGGATCTTCAAAATCTACAATTCCATCATCAGTGAAAAATGAGATAACTTTGAATTCTTCTGGATCGGTCGTAAAGACACCTTTTATTTGATCATAATTGTATTCACTAGATGGCAAACCGCTGTTTACTTTTTCTAATTCTTTCCCGTCTGTTTTTATGTTGTAAAATTGATAACCACCATCACGAAGAGATAGGAAAATAATTACGTCTTCTTTAGACATCCAATTTGAATACAACTCAATATATTTGTCTTGAGTCAGATTCACTAGCTCAGATCCATCCGAATTCATCACAAAGATATCATTTTTGTCATCACTCCATAAATTGAATGTGATCTGATTACCGTGAGGTGACCATTTTGGCCACAATTCATCCCCAGGGCTATTGGTAAGCCGAGTAAGCCCTTTTCCATCTATATTTATAATATATATTTCAGAATTTCCATCCCGCTTCGATGTGAAGGCAATTCTCTTTCCATCTGAGGATAATGTAGGGCAAGTGTCTTCTGCGTCATGAGTAGTGAGCCTTTTTAATCCTGTGCCATCGGCATTTACAATAAAGATATCTGAATTTCCGAACCGGTCAGAAACAAAAGCTATTTTCTTTTGATTGCTTTTGTCTGTTTGACAGCTGCATTGAAGTAGAGTAATTATTGCAAATAAAGAAAAAACTAAAATGAGAATTGATGTCGAAACTTTTTTCTTTCGAGTATCCATTTTATTCACTCCTTACCTTAACTATATGAAGTGTGTCGACTTTAGTAAATGAAAAAAATATTGTCAAGAAAAAAACAAGGTATAAAAAAAGACTACTAAATTAATGAGAGTCCTGCTCAGTCCCCCTCGTTACTATAAATGATTCCTTCCGTATTTCAATTTTCTTGTGGGGAGGGTCAGCGCTTATGGCCGTTTTTTTTATCTTTCGTAATTTGGCTAGAGCAAAGAATAGTGTGTAACTTATACTACTTACTTCTGTATATTACTTTTGTTCTGGCGGCTCTGGAAGTTGAGGAGGAGCAAAGGTAAAGCCGAGTTGTTTCATAAATCCTAGCCAATCCACATAGTTCCAATCTTCGACGGTTTTTCCGTTCATCCGATGACTCACTGCACACCATCCAAATGTTATCTGCTTACCGGTGGCTGGAATGCCAAGAGTCGGCGATGCCCCTGTCTGTGTCCCACTATAGGTCCCCCGCACAACAACTACGTTACCTTCAACGATCATTTCCTCGATTGTTATATGAAGGTCGGGATAACTGCTGCGATTGTCAGTAATGTATTGTTTGAAAGCCTCAAGACCTACAATATCAGGAAAAGGAGTCCGGTGATAGACATAGTCTGTGGCGTATTGTTCATCTATTACGTCCATTTTACCCTGGTTCCAGGCTTCCTCAATGACTCGACGGGCAATATCCTTTAATTCTTCTTCAGCAGTTGCCTCCTTAACCTGCTGTTGGCAGCTAAATATGAAACACAGCAAGACCAAAGAAATAACTTTGGCGAATTGAAGTAATGATTTTTTCATTTTTCCTTCCTTTCAAAGGGATTCTTGTTATTTTTTATTTTCATTTTGAATTTAATCTTTTTATATCGCCTCCTTTTTAAATCATAGACATGCCCCATTTAAGTAAACTGCGATTACAATTATTAAAGAGAAAAGACTTTGACTCTTGAGCTACTGACAATAGTTCCTACCCAACCCTATCTATTTGAGGTGAAATGACTATATTAAACAGAAATAAAAATGTCAAGGGGATTAGGATTCTTTCTTATTGGGATAAAGGAAGGGAAAATACTGACCCTTCAACCCAGCCAGCCTCTTCTTCGGATCCTCAACCTCAGCTATCCCGGGGTCAGCATCCTGATAAACTGCCCTGTATTGAGAGCAGCGCCGACGACTTGGGTGTGAGTCCTTGTCAAATGGAATCAATTACGTTAGTATGATTCAAGATAACTGTTGCTTGGCTAATCGATTGCAGTTGTCCGAAACCTTTGAGGACGTACAATTTCTATTGCGCTGAGCTATCTGGCAACAGTGATGAAAACCGTTCTCTGGAAGGAAAAAATCGGAGAAGAAATGTTTGAGGAGCTTGAAAAAATAAACATACGTCCCCAGCCATTTGAGTTCTATACAGCAAGTGATCTGTGGACGGATGAGCATAC
>JABAOH010005764.1_pt1 | contig 20442 bp, 23 predicted proteins | sample 7062181 | NCBI WGS metagenome assembly JABAOH01 (sample SAMN14538630, study PRJNA623070) | marine sediment metagenome | biome: marine biome [ENVO:00000428]; feature: marine pelagic biome [ENVO:01000023]; material: deep marine sediment [ENVO:00002113]; isolation source: pool of 5 deep marine... | reverse complement strand
ATGTGAAATCTTCGAACAGGTGGGCGATTGCATTATGCCGCGAGAAGGTGTCTTTGCAAAGGTAACCAAAGGCGGTCTAATCAATGTCGGTGACATTATAGAGGTCATTACTGATAATGATTAGAGTAACAGAAGTTATTAAATTGGTTTCTTTACATTTGGCGGTGCACACTTGTTGTTGCCTCTGCTTGAATCAGCCCCAGGCTAGATAAAAGCTAACAAAAAGCTGGAACGGGATGATTATTCAATTCAGTTAAGGTCGTGCCGGGAATCACAAACGAAGTTCATCCATGCGCGATTTCACTACCTTTCCACCTACGATATGTGGATACTGCTGCTGTGAGCATGATCTACAAGTCTAATTTTCCGGGGGAAATTTAATGTAAAGATTAATACTCAACTTACGATGTTTGAAAGGCCAGTAGAGAAACGCGTAATGAGAAAGCTTTTGGAAAGGAGATTTAAATGAAGGAATGATGTATTGGAAATTTGGAACTGACAGTGAAGAGGAGGAATGACGTATTGCAAAATTTAGAAAGGAGATTTAAATGAAAGAACGAAGTATTAATGTGCTTGGCAAATTGGTGTTTATTACAATAATTATTGGAGTGTTCACACCGATGACTGGGTTGGCTCAGCAGGATAATGACACAAGGATAGAAAAGCTCGAATCGCAACTTAAAGCTCTTCAAGACGAACTGGCAAGGTTAAAAGCAGAAAGAGCAGCGCCCCCGGTTGACAAGAAGCAGGTGGAGACAATGGTTGACAAAATACTTGCTGAGCAGCCAAGTCCCGAACTGGGGCCGACTGATTTCCGAGTGTTCTGGAAAGAGGGATTAAACCTCGAGTCTGGCAATGGGGATTTTAAACTAAAGATGGGGGGAAGGATCATGCATGATTGGACTTGGGTTGGCGAAGACGATGCTCTTAAAGCAGACGTTGGTGAACAGGAAGATGGCACCGAGTTCAGGCGAGTTCGTCTCTATACCAGTGGTACGATTTATGGCAACACGGAATTCAAGCTACAATTTGATTTTGCTGGTCGTGACGCCGACCTTAAAGACGCCTACATTGGTCTTAGAGATTTTCCAATTGGAAGCATCAGAGCTGGTCACTTTAAAGAACCTTTCGGGCTGGAGGAATTAACAAGCAGTAAGTACATTAACTTCCTTGAGAGGGCCTTGCCGATGGAGGCTTTCGCACCTAGCCGTAACGCCGGTGTTATGCTTTTTGACAGCGCCCCTGATGAACGTATGACATGGGCAGCTGGTATATTTAGAGATACAGATGATGACGGTGACGTTCAGGATGACGGTGGGTATAACTTCACAGGTCGTGTGACAGCACTACCTTGGTACACAGACAAAGGCGCCTCACTTCTGCATCTTGGAGCCGCTTATAGCCACAGAAATCCCAATGCGGAAACAGCACAATATAGATCCAGACCAGAAGCCCATTTGCTTGATAGGTTTGTTGATACCGGCACCTTCGGATGCGACCGGGCGGACCTATTGGGTCTTGAAGCTGCTTGGGTTTCAGGCCCACTTTCTGTCCAAGGTGAGTATGTTTTTGCTTACGCCGACCAGACAAGCGGTTTGTCCAGCGCAAATCTTGATGGGTATTACATTCAGGCAAATTACTTCCTGACCGGCGAACATCGCAACTATAAGACTTCGACAGGTACCTTTAGTCGAACAAAACCGAAGGAAAACTTCAGCTTTGGAGGCGGACCAGGTGCCTGGGAGGTTGCATTCAGGTATTCAGGGCTTGACCTTAATGATAGCGGTCTAAGCGGCGGCGAATTAGATACTGTCACGGCAGGCTTAAATTGGTATCTCAATCCGAACATGCGGATTATGTGGAACTATGTGCATGCTGACAAGGATAGTGTAGGAAACGCAGATATGTTGCTGATGCGAATGCAGGTTGATTTCTAAGCTCTTGTGTGGTCCAGTCACGCTATACCATGTATAATGCTAACCAAGAATGTTACCATTGAGACTGGTCGAGCATTGAATTAATGTAACTGGCTCATCTCCTTCAAATTTCTTCATATAGCACGTCCACTGGTTTTCTTTCGTGGACGTGCTTTTTTGTGTCTGTTTACCTTCCTGAAGATGGATAGGGAACACGTACCAGCCGCAACATTGAGTAGCGAGATATCTGCCAATACCATAACCCTAATGAGCCCCAGTAAGACATTTAACATTCCTGGTCTTGATTGTGCTTTTGCTATTATTCCAAACGAGAGCATCCGAAGAAGCTTTGTCAGGAACCGCAAAGGAATTGTTCCTGCACCAACGCTTTGGGATATACTGCTTGTGTGGCTGCATACCGGGATTGTGAAGAGTGGAGAATAGGATTGATTGAGTATTTGCGTATCCCTCGGGAGTGTACTTGTTATTCGCTGAGGGCGAAAACACTAAAGCGAAGTATACTTGCTACTTGTGTGGTCGCTCAAGTAGAGTGGCATGACGAAACATGTTTCTAACGGCAAGATATCCTTTAGCAACTGACTTGATGGATTCAAGTCAGTCCATCAAAAGGCCTTTTTCTATTATGTGGAGGTATCAGAGATGTATCGTTTAGCATGGTTTAGTGTAATCCTATGTTAAGCAGGACAGGGATGAGATGGAGGAACCCCCAACCCTGCTTTGAGGATATCACCGATGGTCAGGTGCCCAAAGACCAGCTGCAGCTGGCCGAGCAGCTGCTGAAAAACAAGACTGCGCCATTTGAACCACTATTATTCAAGGACCGCTACCAGGATTCGCTGCTTGAGGTAATTAAGGCCAAGATCGAAGGAGTTGAACCGTCGATTGCCGTGGAGGAAGAACGCGTGCAGGTTTTGAATCTTATGGAGGCACTTAAGCAAAGTGTGAACGAGTCAGTCAAAATTAGGAAAGTCAAGAAGCCTGCAGCCAGGACTGTGGAAAGGGTATTAAGAAGACATAAAAAGGGGGCATAGTAAACAACGACCATGTCTCTTTGTCCTTGCGGCTACACTCTATGGCTTCGGCTATATCACTGCATTAAGCCTGCTTCTAGGCCCAAAGAGCATAACTCTTCAGAAATCCCGTCCCGATTCAGGTTTTCCTCAATCGAGAAAAGCGATGTTACTAATTGTTTGCAAGGTAACGAGCCTCAGCCTCAGACAAAGCCTTGTCGTAGACACGAATGTCATCCATTACGCCGTTGAAGTTGTACTGGCCAGTCGAGAAGGGCTCACAACCAATCACAAGAGCTCCTGGTGAAGCGCCAAGCTCTTGAGTTGTCTCCAGTTCTCTGTCCAGCTCTCCATCAACGTATGTCCTGATGTAGCCATCCGCGAGAGAATAGACACCAGTGACATGATACCAGAAGTACGATAAACGGTTAAAGAGATTTTTCGGCTTTTCGGGTTGCTTAATCAGAGAAATTATCCTGATTTTCTGCTTGTTGGGTCCCATATTTAGAAAAATGTTGAAAAATACCTTCCCTGCCTTTGTAAAAAAACAAAAAATTTCAAAATTTTTATGATAAAACCTCTTGACAATATAAATTTTGGTGTTTATTATGTAAGTATCTCGATTGATACAGTCGAGATAAACTAATGACATGCGAATACCCAAGAAATGCCAATATGCTCTAAGGGCGGTTTTTGAGCTTGCTTTGCATGAGCCAGGCCAGCCAGTGAAAATCCACCAGATTGCCGGTGCACAAGATATACCGCCACGCTTTTTAGAGGCGATATTGAATCAGCTTAGGCACGCGGGTTTTGTTGACTCCCGCCGGGGCAACGAAGGCGGCTATATGTTAGCACGGGCGGCTGAGAACCTGACGGTCGGTGAAATCATTGAATATATCCAGGGCCCGATTTTCATAGCTCCAGATGCAGGTAAGGCCGCCCGAGATTCAACTTTTTTTGGAGATGAGGCCTTCAAAAAGCTTTGGGAAGAGGTTAATAGTGCAGTATGTAAGGTGTGTGAGAACAAAACGTTTGCCGATCTTGTAGAATTTGAACGATCCAATACAAAACATTGTACTCCGAATTACAGCATTTAGGCAAAAAAGATAATCTTTTTAGAACATTGTATTTTTTTATTGATATTCCTAGTAATACTATAGGAATACTTCCATGATAGGAGAGAAATCTCATGGAATCACATTATCGAAGTATAGTTAAGGCCATAACGTGGCGTGCAGGTGGAACTGTAGTTACTTTTACAGTCGCCTGGATTATTACGGGCGACGTTAGTTTATCAGCAGGAATTGGCATATTAGACACTGTGGTCAAGATTGGGGCGTTTTACTTACACGAACGTTTATGGAATCGCGTGAAATTCGGGAAACTAAAAAGACCTGAATATGAAATATAGCAGTTTCCTTTGTTAAATTACAAGGAGATTTAAGGTTATGTTGATTCAAGAGGTTACAGAAAATGTTACAGAGCTTGTTGGGAAGCTTAATTTTGCAGAAAAAGTAGAGCGCTCATTGGAGCTGATTGATCGAGCATACAAGGAATTTGGTGACAGCGTTGTAGTTGCCAACAGCCTTGGCAAGGACTCCAGCGCCGTCTGGCACCTTGCTAAACGTGTAAACCCCAAGATTCGCGGCTTTATCGTTACGACAAGATTTAAGCCTCAAGAAACCAAGCACTTTATGGCCGAAGAAGTTGCCAGATATCCGGAACTTCGGGTCTTCAGCAATGATGAGGAGATTCCTGATAAGCTATATGAGACTGACCCGGACAGGTGCTGTGAAATTCTTAAAGTCAAGCCAACACGCCAAGCGGTCAAAGAGATGGGGGTTGATTGCTGGATTACAGGTCTTCGCTGCACCGAAGGCAGGACGCGCACGAATTACAAAGAAGTAGAAGAGTTAGACAAAGGTTTGATTAAGCTCAATCCCATATTGATTTGGTACGAGCGGGAGGTCTGGCAGTATCTGGCCTTGAATGGTGTGCATGTTAATCCATTGTACGGCAAAGGCTATAGGTCCCTTGGTTGCTGGCCGTGCACAAAAATTGCCCAGGGTGCTGATGAGCGAGCAGGCAGATGGATTGGGACAAGTAAATGCGGCGGTGAGTGCGGCATTCACACGAAGCCTTTACTTGATTACCAGATTTAAGGGAAAAAGAAAAATGAGAGCTGATACGTTAGCTGTACATGGTGGTTTCGGAGGTGACAATGAAACCGGTGCAACGGCAGTGCCGATTTGGCAAACCGTATCTTACGCGTACAAGACTGCTCAGGAACTTGCCGATATCTTTGGTGGCAAAGCACCCGGATATATCTATACTCGTATTGCAAATCCCACCACAACTGCTCTTGAGGCTAGGCTGACACAGCTCGAAGATGGGATCGGCTGCATCGCCACTTCCAGCGGAATGGCAGCTATTGCATCAGTCGTGATGAGTTTGACCAGGACCGGCGATGAGATAATCGCCGCGACGGGCATATTCGGTGGGACAGTATCTTTGTTTGAAAATACGTTAGGACGGTTCAACGTTAAAACCACCCTGGTGGATGTGGCTGATACCAACAACTTTGCAAATACAATCAGTAACAAAACAAAGCTGATTTTTGTTGAGACCATTGGCAATCCTCGAATGGATGTGCCGGACATACCGGCTATCGCTAAAATTGCTCATCGGGCCAATGTACCCCTGGTTGTTGATAACACCGTTACAACGCCTTTTCTTATCAGGCCTGTAGAGTTTGGTGCTGATATTGTTGTTCACTCGACATCGAAGTTTATTAACGGTCACGGCACCGCGATTGGCGGAGCCATAATAGATACCGGCAATTACGACTGGAGAAAAGGGACTTTTGAAGATATTAAAAAGTTATCCGAAAGTGTAGGCCAATTGGCTTTCCTGGCTCATTTGCGAAATTTGATTTATCGGGACCTTGGTGGTTGTGCAGCCCCTATGAATTCATTTCTGATGCTGCAAGGCTTGGAAACTCTTTCCGGTAGAATGGTCAAGCATTGTGAAAATGCAAAGAAATTAGCTCGATTTCTACGGGCTCATTCGAAAGTATCGTGGGTGAACTATCCGGGATTGACAGACAGCAAATTTAACGACAGAGTTATGAAGCTGTTTGACGGGCATGGCGGTGGACTGCTTACGTTTGGTCTCGGTGATAAACAAAGGGCTTTTAGATATATCGATTCGCTCAAGCTGGCAAAGAATCTAGCCAACCTGGGTGATGCAAAAACATTGGTGATACATCCTGCCTCTACCATATTTCACGAATTCTCCCCCGATGAGCAAAAATTGATGGGTGTTTCTGATGATATGGTTAGGGTTTCGGTAGGGATTGAGGATTTCGAGGACATAAGAGTCGATTTCGAACAGGCAATAGAAAAAAGTTTTTGAGGAAGACAAAATGAAACTTATTGTAAATGGCAAAGAATCAGATTTTGTAGATAGTTTGACAGTGAGTGAGCTTTTAGTCGAGCAAAAGGTGAAGATGCCGGATATGGTGTCAGTCGAACTTAACGGACAGATTCTAAGAAGAACTAAGTTTGAAGAGACAATACTCAAAGACAACGATAAGGTGGAGTTTCTATATTTTATGGGGGGAGGAAGTGACATTAACTGAACAACAAATAGAAAGATACAGCCGGCACATAATCCTGGACCAGGTTGGCGGTGCAGGGCAAGAAAAGTTGCTCAACTCCAAAGTGTTAATCATAGGTGCAGGCGGTCTTGGTGCGCCGGCAGGATTATACCTGGCCGCCGCCGGGGTCGGAACAATTGGAATTGTCGATTCCGAAAAGGTCGATTTGACAAACCTTCAAAGGCAGATAATCCATCATACCACTGATGTAGGTGTGGAAAAGGTCAAATCTGCCGAGAATAAAATGCGAGCAATAAATCCAGATATCACTGTCCGGACCTATCAGACCAGGATGGGTGCCGAAAATATATCAGACATTATCCGTCTGTACGATTTTGTTATTGATGGTACGGACAATTTCCCTGCCAAATTTCTTATCAACGATGCGTGCTATTTTAACAAGACACCTTTTTCACATGCAGGGATTCTACGGTTCGACGGTCAGTTGATAACTGTACTGCCTGGCGAAACTACCTGCTACCGCTGTATCTTTAATGCTCCACCGCCTGCCGACGCCGTGCCATCATGTTCACAGGCTGGAGTACTTGGAGTTCTGGCCGGAGTCATTGGCTCATTGCAGGCCACTGAAGCGATAAAATATCTGCTGGGAATAGGCGATTTGTTGACCAACACATTGCTGACGTATAATGCGCTGACGATGGAGGTCCGCAAGTTGAGACTGAACCGGAATGCGAACTGCCCACTTTGCGGCGAAAGCCCGCAAATAACCGAATTGAAAGATGAAGAACAGGTTGTATGTGACCTGAAGAACTGCAAATGCTGAAGTTAGAGATTCCAACCAGCATATTCGAACAGATGGTCGTACAAGCCAAGGCTCTGGCACCAGTCGAGGTCTGCGGAATTCTGGCAGGTAGCGACAGTAAGGTCGAGAAGCTTTACAAGATGACTAACGTCGACAACAGCAGCATGCACTTTATGATGAAGCCAAAGGAACAGTTTGCCGTAGTCAAAGATATTCGCTCAGCCGGCCTTAAGATGTTAGCGATATATCACAGCCATCCTGCAACACCTGCCAGACCTTCGGCTGAGGATATTCGGCTAGCTTTTACGCAGGATGTAATATATGTAATCGTTTCACTGCAAGATGCTTACACTGCTGATGTGAAAGGTTTTTCCATAGAAAATGGTACGGTAACGGAAGTGCTTGTAAAGGTGCTACAACAGTGAAATTAAAGAGGATTTTATGTTTTTTATCAGAGGGACCTCATTGCTATTTTCAATTAGCGTGCTCTCGATGTTGGATACCGGATGCTCGATAGTCAACGAGGATCAAGAATCAAGGATCGAAGATCGAGGTTACAGTTTTGTGCTTCAGCCTGGAGACTTGCTTTTTCAAGACCTGGATTGTGGCCCACTCTGTGATGCAATAGAAAAAGTTACTACTGGATATCAAGGAGCGAAATTTTCTCATGTCGGGATCGTTGCAAAAAATGATAAGGGAAATTCTGTTGTCATAGAAGCAGTCTCAAACGGTGTCGAGGTTACAGAATTGCAAACTTTTTTTAATCGCAGTGTTGATACCAGCGGCCGACCTAAGGTCGTTGCAGGACGCTTAACAAAGTCTTATCAGCATTTGATACCAGATGTTCTCGAAGAGGCTTTTGCATTGGAGGGAAAGCCATACGATAAACTATTTATTATCAACAACGATGCTTACTACTGTTCAGAATTGATCTATGAAATATTCCTGCGAGCCAATAACAACAGCCCGGTATTTAAATTGCAGCCTATGACATTTAAGGACCCTGATACAGGGGTAACTCTTCCCGCCTGGGAAGAGTATTTTTCGGAGCTGAGCGTTTCGATTCCTGAAGGCCAGCCGGGTATTAACCCGGGCGGTATTTCGTGTTCACCGGTTTTGATTATCCAGAGGAGACAATGAGATGGTAGCATATGTGCTTTTGATTCTTTCTGTTTTGTTAGTTTGTGGAATCGGTTGCACGGCCACAGGTCAGGGCGTGATTGTAAAATCTACGCAAAATTCTGAAACTCGGGTATACGAAGTGTTCGGAATGAACTGCCCTGGCTGTCATGGAGGTCTGGAAAAGCTTGTTGAAAAAATCCCTGCCATTCAACAAGCAGAAGCCAACTGGCAGAAAAAACAGTTGGTGGTGTCAGTAAAACCAGGAGCTGAAATGAATGATGAAGATATTTACGATGCAATCCGATGTACAAATTTCACAGCTGGCAAGCGAATAAAGTAGTCTCGCAGGGGAGTTTAAAAGTGAGAAAATTATTATTAATGAGCTTTGTTTTAGCGGTCAAGCTTGCTTGGATTGCAGCGATTGCAAACGCATCAGGAATTAGCGTTAACGCCGGACTTACGCCACCCGAAGACCGCTGGATCATCCGAACCCAATTTCGATATATGCAGCGTAAAGATGACCCTGCGCCAATGAATCAAAAAATGGATACATATGCGTTTCCGGTTGTTGTAGCTTATGTTCTCATGTCGAGGATTTAAGAAATTACAAACCGATAGTGGCCAAACAAATAAGAAACGATTAGAAACTTAGTGAAAGTGGAAAATGGATTCACTAAAACAGCCAATTTTGCGTATTCTGGAGAGCGTGCAGAAAGACACGCTCGCTTATCGCGGGCAAGTTGAAAGGTTTCTTCAAGGTGAAACTTCAGCCGTTGCCTTTCGAGCGTATCGTGTGCCGATGGGAGTCTATGAGCAAAGAGAAACAGGTAAATATATGGTTCGGATACGCATTGGAGCTGGGCTTGTGCTCCCCTATCAGTTGCAGCGAATTGCCGAACTGAGTAAGACTTACGGCAATGGAATTGTCCATGTTACAACAAGACAGGATATTCAGATCCATGAGGTTAATATCGAAAATACGCCCGGCATTCTCGAAGGATTACTTGAGGTTGGTCTTTCACCACGAGGTGGTGGAGGTAATACTGTCCGCAATATCACAGCGTGTCCGCGAGCTGGGGTCTGTCCAAAAGAAGAGTTTAATGTCGCCCCTTATGCGATAGCAGCTGCAGAATACCTTTTGCAGTTTAGTAGCTCTTATAATCTTCCAAGAAAATATAAGATAGCTTTTTCAGGTTGCTCAACTGATTGTGCATTTGCCTCAGTAGCCGATCTTGGCTTTTTTGCACACAACAAAGACGGAGTTAAAGGCTTTGCAGTCTATGCCGGAGGGGGCCTGGGTTCGAATCCCTCAGTAGCCGTGAGAATAGAAGATTTTATCACTGACAACGAATTTCTGGAGGTTGCCGAAGCTATAAAGAGACTTTTCGATAAGCATGGCGACAGGTCGAATAAACACAAAGCACGATTGCGATATGTGCTGAAAAAAGTAGGAACCGAAGAGTTCGTCAAGCTATATGAGAATGAATTGGCAGGACTTTCTGGGCATCAACTACATGGTAACATCCCAAAAATACAAAATGTCATTCACAGATTTGAAGGCCTGACCCAATCAACTACTAACAGTAGCAGCCAATCAACATTTGCCGACAATATATTGCCTGAAAAAATAAAAGGATTATTTACCATAAGGTTAAGGTTGCACCTTGGTGATATACCTGCTGATGACTTGGTAAAGGTTGGTCAAGTTGCTGATAGATTCGGACAGAGCCTTGTGAGGACCACACAACTACAGGACATTTTGATAACATCTGTTCCCGGATGGAACGTTAAAAATGCACTTGATGCACTGAAGAACCTCAGCATCAATGTACTCAGCAACACTTGTCCAAAGATTGTGACTTGCACAGGAGCAGCTACCTGTAAACTTGGGCTTTGCCTATCACGCAATTTAGCAGATGTGATTTACAAAGAATGTCATAAGAGAAGCATATCCGCTAAAGAAAATAATTGGGTTATTAAAATTAGCGGCTGCCCCAACTCTTGTGGGCATCATTATATTGCTGACATAGGATTTCAGGGTAAAGCCAAGAGAGTAAACGGAAGATTAATGCCGTGCTACGACGTCTTAGCTGGTACCCAGATCGTCGAGGGGGAAGCACGATTGGCGGAGAGAATTGGTACGGTGCCTGCTATAAACATCCCTGAGTTGTTAGCAGAGGCATTTAAGAAAAGTTCTGCTGAAAAGTCTGAGCTGACGAAACTTGTACAGCAGTATGATAACTTGGCCGAATTTTCTGAGGACTACTACTATGATTTTGGATCAAGCGAGCCATTTTCACTTGCTGGCCGAGGGCCTGGTGAGTGCGGAGCAGGGGTAATGGATGTGATCAAGCTGGATATCGACGAGGCCAAAGAAGCAGTCAAGGCAGCCCAAGAAACTAAAACAGCAAAGAACAAAAATGCAAACGTATACAAAGCTATTGTGGCTGCGTCAAGAGCACTTCTTGTCACTTTTGGCTTAGAACCGAAGAAGGACAGGGAGATATTTACTGCGTTCAGAAAACAACTTGTCAAGCCGGGCTGGATTAAGCCTCAAACAGACGAACTGCTTAACGATGTGATTGATTGGCGTATGGGTGATAAAGCTTCGATTGATGATCTGGTGCCCCAAGCCGAAGAACTGGCACAGCGAGTAGAAGAACTTTTCTTATCACTCGATGCCAGTCTTAAGTTTAAGGCCGAAAAAGTTGCACAGAAAACCGATGCAGGTACGACAGGAGAAAGGACCGGGGCAAAGAGCCATCGTATTGACTTGCGAGGAGTTGCCTGTCCATTAAACTTTGTAAAAGCCAAACTGGAACTTGAAAAGATTGCTGTGGGTCAGGTTCTTGAAGTGCTTCTCGACCCTGGTGAGCCTGTACGGAATGCTCCTGCAAGCTTTATTGAGCAAGGTCAGGAGGTTATAGAAGTTACGAGTAGCGGTGAACATTTTTGTGTAAAGGTGCGCCGAAAGAAGTAGCTGTTTGAGAATCTAGGTTATGGCATAAATTTAGAAGGTTTGAAGAATGAATATAGCAAAAGATATGACCGAATTGATTGGCAGGACGCCATTAGTATGGCTGAATAGAGTAAGCCGGGAGTGCAAGGCAAAGATAGCAGGTAAACTGGAGTTCTTCAATCCCGCCAGTAACGTCAAAGACCGTATCGGCGTAAGCATGGTGTTGGATGCGGAAAGGCAGGGTAAACTTAAACCTGGAATGACCATCATCGAGCCAACGAGCGGCAATACAGGTATTGCTCTTGCATGGGTGGCGGCGGCGAGAGGTTATAAGCTTATTTTGACTATGCCGGAGTCGATGACAACCGAGCGGAGAAAAATACTTGAACTGTTCGGTGCCCAGCTTGTGCTCACACCTGCTGAGAAAGGTATGACCGGCGCAATAGACAAAGCCAATGAGATCCTCAAAGAAACTAATAGTGCTTTCATGCCTCAACAATTCGAAAACCCTGCGAATCCTCAGATACACCGAGAGACTACAGCTGAGGAGGTTTGGAAAGATACAGATGGTAAGGTGGATATTTTTGTGGCTGGTGTTGGTACGGGTGGAACAATTACCGGTGTCGGTGAAGTGCTAAAGTCGCGAAAGTCCTCCGTTAAGATCGTAGCTGTTGAGCCTACTGCCTCTCCGGTACTTTCAGGGGGTAGGCCCTGCCCACATATGATTCAAGGAATCGGGGCTGGCTTTGTTCCAGATATTATGAATATGAAAGTTGTCGACGAGATTGTTCAAATAGGGAATAAAGAATCATTCAACATGGCAAAACAGCTGGCAAAAGACGAAGGCATTCTATCTGGGATATCATCGGGTGCTGCCGTGGCTGCTGCAGTCAAGATAGCCCGGAGAAAGGCAAATGCTGGCAAACTTGTTGTTGTGGTATTGCCTGATACGGGTGAAAGGTATTTGAGTACAGAACTTTTCTACTGAGGCTTTTTGATAACAATGACATTTGATAAGTGGAATATCAAACCACTGCCGATAAGTTTTTCACCCTGGATGCCTATGGAGGGGCTTTCGAAACAAATAGCAGCGCTCATGAGCGATGGGATCGAGAGTAGTGTTGCTACACATATTCACAAGGAGGATAATCTGAATGCTTGAAGGCGATAATAGAGAATCCTCGTTCATGTAATGGCAATTCGAGCTGTTGCTACGGCTGTTGTTAGGACAGCCCTTTGTTGTTTTACAAAACCATATATACTTTAATTTGACCGAGTATTTCAAAGGGGCTAATAGTTCAAACATTTTAAGGTTTGGAAAAATGACAAAACCAAACAGAGTTTATGAAAGCATAGCCGATTTAATTGCAAGTCCAGAAAATCCAACACCGATGGTAAAAATAAGCAAGAGAATTAATCCAAACAAGGATTTTCCGATTTACCTCAAATTAGAGAGATATAATCCGTTCGGCTCAGTCAAAGACAGGATTGCTTCGTCAATGTTAAGAGGGATTGAAATCAAGAAAGGCCAGTGTTTGGTTGAGCCTTCGTCCGGCAATACCGGTATTGCGTTAGCGGCTCTTGCGAATGCAAAAGGCATTCCAGTAGAGATTGCAGTTCCTGAAAGAATACCAGAAGAAAAGAAGACAATATTGAGGTTGTTAGGAGTAGATGTCTTGTGGGAAGCAGATGATAATTTATGCCCATTATTCCCGGATGAAGGAGCAAGAGGCTTGGTAAGTGCAATGTTAAAAAGTAGAGGTGGAGAAAAATATGTAAATCCAAATCAATATGAAAATGAATTAAACGTTCAGGCACATTACGAAACGACAGCTCCGGAAATTTGGAAGCAGACACAAGGAAAAATCGATTACTTTTTTGCCGGTTTTGGGACATGCGGGACTATAACAGGTGTTGGCAGATACTTAAAAGAAAAAAAACCTTTAGTAAAAATAATAGGTGTCGAGCCGGCGAAAACCGAACATAACCTGCCTGGTATGAAAAGGATATCTGATCTTGAAGAAGACTTAGTGCCAAAAATCCTGGACAAATCTGTAATAGATGATACTGTTGCTGTTGATGATAAAGATGCGTACGAAATAGGAATCCGGCTTGCGCGAGAAGAAGGTATTCTTGTAGGTCCCACAACAGGCGCGATATTATATGCTTCACTTGAATATTCAAAAAAGTGTAAAGGGTTGGCTGTTACCATTTCCCCGGATGATGCTTTCAAGTATATTAGTTTTTACCGGCCGTATGTGAAAGAAGATGGAAGACCTTAATGATGCTTGAGAACCGGAATTTTAAGTTACTGCCGCCGAGTTTTTCGCCCTGGACGCCCAAGAAGACACTTTCGAGGCAAATAGCAGTATTAATGAGCGGCGGGGTCGACAGCAGTGTCACAGCACATTTGCTTAAGGAAGATGGATGGGAGGTCCTGGGCATTACAATGAAGATACCTGTATCGTGCAACACAAACAGCCGCGGCTGCTGCGGAGCTGATGCCGCATTTGTCTGCAACGAATTGAATATCCCTCATTATTTTATCGACGTTACTGAAGTTTTTGAACGGCTGATAATATGGCGTTTCCGTCAATCCTACGCAAGGGGTGAAACTCCAAATCCTTGTGTTGATTGCAATACGCTGCTCAAGTTTTCATTGGTGTGGGATTTTTTGGAGGAAACATTTGGAATTAGCTATTTGGCCACAGGTCATTATGCGAAAGTTTCTAGAACAAATGACCATATCCGACTTGGTCGGGCAAAGGATAAAACCAAAGACCAGAGTTATTTTATCTATGGAATTACCAGAGAAAAGCTGGAAAGACTTATTCTTCCTTTGGGCAAACTCACAAAGGATGAAGTCCGCTCAATTGCTGCTCAGTTAAACCTGAGCGTTGCTGATAAACCGGAAAGTATGGAATTATGCTTTGCAAGAGAGGCTGATTACAGATTAGCCTTGAGGGGCGCCGAGCGTAACTGTCCTGGCGATATTACGGATATGCAGGGCAACAAGATAGGCACGCATAGAGGGATCGCAAATTACACCCTCGGCCAAAGGCGGGGCATTGGATTCGCGGGAGGCAAGCCGCTTTATGTGGGCAAGATAGATGCCCAGACAAACACCATCACACTAAGCACCAGAGAGGAGATAAGCTTTCGAACTGTCAGCGTAAACCAGGTGAACATTCTAATACAAGAGGAGCTCATTCGTGACAGACGGTTACTCGGCAAGATTCGTTCCTATGGTGCGCTGCAGTCCTGCAAAATTACCGAAGTGAATGAAAGCAATGTGACTGTTGAGTTTGACGAGCCGCAATTCGCGCCTTGTCCCGGCCAAAAGCTTGTGTTGTACAATAGCAATGACAACATCATCGCAGGCGGTACAATAGCCTTCGCTGGACCCAGCAGTAGTGTCTAATTAATGGGATGAAACGAATGCACGCAAAAAGTCCCGTAATAAGGGCCAGAGAATGACAGAATTCGTTGAACATTCGAGATGGATTTGTGGTGGCTAACTCGCATTAGAAATCGCAGCAGAGTTATGTCGTGGGTACAGGAGACTACACGTAAGTTCGCTGGCTATCGAGAGCTATGGGTCAATCATCCTCCTAAGCTGTTGTTACAAAGTTTCTAAACAATGAACAGACAACGAGAATCCTACTGTCATTCCTGCGAAACCTATCCTCGACTCTGTTCGGGGAGCGAGAATCTGGTCTTCCGGCGATAAATATAGCAATTTTATTGTTTAAAAATTATTACAGATAGCTTAGGACAATATTCGTCGATATCTGCTTGGCCCGACACCGACTCATCTCTGATGTTCGCACTAGAAATAGGTCGGGCTCCCATAGGAAGGGGCTATGGTCGAAGACGAAAAGATATTGCAGAAAACGGTAAATCAGGTCGTGGCGAGCATAATTGACGCGAATCTGGCGGAAAAGAAGTTCTATATTGACCACCGCATTGGTAAAGAGTATTGGAATCTGAGTACTCCTAATCCGTTCGACAAAAAATTCATCTCCATTGCTGTTCTCGGTTATCCTGAGCAGGTGGGAGTTTGGTCATACACTTTGTTGCGTCAATCATGCATCAATCAATCAAGTATGGAACCCTATTTCTATGAGTTTGGAAAGCAAGGCTTTGGGCTGGTCGCCATCAATCCTAATTTTTTCGGTCCGGATATTGAAGGACAATCATTCATTTATCAACTTGAGCGAGTTGTTGCTGACATTGTCCCTGACAAGAAAATCGGATTCATCGGCTTCTCGATGGGCGGTAAGATCGTAGTTGAGTTCCTTGAACAACATCCCGACCTACTGGACCGCGTGGCTGTCTTAGTGCTGATTGACCCCACTTTGCCTAATCGGTTGAAGATTGAGAATATTCGCAAGCTACTGGATAATAACACATTACTCATCGCATCGGAAGGGGAAGTCACCAGCCCGGGTGAGATCGCTTCTACGCTGTTGCAAATCCCTAAAATCTCTTTTCCCGGCATCCATGGAGAAATGCCGAATAAGGCGCTCGGAGAGATCATCAAGTTCTGTAAGGAACGTGCGCCGTAGCCACAAAGGTTTTTGTCTCTTCAGTTCATTATCTTTGTTTCGAAGGAAAATGTGTTGCCTGCATTTCTCAAAACTTCTGGGATTAACACTACAGCGGAACTTCAACTGAGCACGCCAGACAGTAAAACAAAACTTTATTCCATATATTCACTGCCATAATCAGCCAGAACTTGCTAATACTACAAAAACTAAAATGAATTGGCTATTTTAGTCAACCATCAAATTGCTTCTTGGTTCATTGCTTCGACCTGAAAACCTTGGTCTCCACTACAAACATGTCTGGTGTGAGAATATGAATCTGAGGAAGTATTGAGGGGAATCGCTCGAAGGGTGAGACAGACGCCTCGTTTAGCACTCAATAAGAATCTTCTGATGGCGTGGGACATCTATAGTAGTGAGGAAGGCAAACTTCGGTTTATGTGAGAAGTTCATAGAGTTGAAGATAGAGCAGGAGGGTGTTCAAGGATTGTTGTCTTCCCACCAACGCGCAGTCATAACTCAGAAGTATCCCACGTCAACGGCAGATAGACGAGGGCGTGCGGTTCAGGCGATCAGGTTAGCTAACCTCTCTGTACTCTTAGTCCTTGGTAAAAGCGCTGTCCCAGTCTTTCCAAACCGGTTCAAAACCCTGGGCTCTTATCATAGCAGCTACTCGAGCCGGGCTTCGTATATCGTCAATCTCAAATTGCCTAACTGCATCTGTTGGCCGTGAATATCCTCCTGGGGAGGTCCTGCTACCGGCACTTATTTTGGTTATCCCAAGCCTTATAAGAGAATCGCGGAGATATGGCGGTTTTGACTGGGGTTCAGAGACTACAAAGGCAACTTGCACAAAGCTTAAGGCTGTTCTAAGCAAACTTCGGAAACTGCGATTTTGAGCTGAAAAATGGGTCTGGATTTTTGGGTCGTGGGTTCATAGCGGGGGCGCGTTTCGAACATACGACCTCCGTGTTATGGGTGAAATAACACCCAAAACATAAGTCATTGTCAATGAAGTAACTTACGCTAACAGAGAAATTTACGCAATCTGCTCTGCCGTTCCATGTTTACCATATTTACCATGTTTTGCAAGAAGTGATGTACAATTTTTGTATTTAATTTTCCATCGAGGGACGATACTGCAACAGATATTGCTCCTTGAAAGTAAAACGGGGGGTCATTGAAAATGTGTCTCCCCGTATGGCCAGATTCATCAGCATAGATGAACATTAACGTGCCTTTTCATTGTCTCAAGCGACTTCAATATCATTTAGAGACTGCTCACATGTAGTAGCTATAACGCGGACACAATTCTGCCTCTTCGGGAAGGTACTTGAGTATGTCCCCAACCTTGTCCGCCGCACACATTGTAATAGGCATAGAATGATCGAACTGTGTGCTATTCCAATTCATTTTTGTCAGACCCAATATCTCTGTGGCAAGCACAGAAGGACATTCAGACAACTCCGTCTTAAACAGAATGGGGTGTGGGACATACTTACCTGGATAGGTTTCATAAAAATATACACTTCCCCGCGTATACATGACATGATTGATATCATCAAGGTTCCACAACATCCCCCGTACTGGAGGATAATCTCCTATGCGATACAAACGCGTTCCCGTTTTTCTAATACTCATAAGGTCGTATTCAGAAATCCTATACCTCTTTATACCAGATAAGAATCCTTCCCTCTCACTTTCAGAAAACTGGGAACTCTTATGCACAACGATACGAGCAGGCATTGTCTTGTGCTCCTGTTGGTATTGAGAGAGGGCATTCTCTACGAGGCTTTCTGCGTCTGAAGCACTGAGGTGCGGCTGACGATCTTCTTTTGTCATCTGAGCCTGAGCACCCCTGATTATGATCCCGTCCCCCAGTTCATTGAAAACTTGTGCAATGCTGGTATTGACTGATTCCTCATCTAGGGTTCGATAGAAGCTCACACCAACATAACACGTAGTCAACTCTGAACTAATCCGCGGAAGCCTCCACGGCGTTCCGTTGGCCTTGTAATATAAAGCAGTAAAGAAATTCCAAGCTCTGGTTGCCTCGTCTTGAAGATCACGGCCTAAAATCTTCTCCACAATCTTGATCTTTTGCCCATAGGTGGAAGGAATGACCAACTGTATTGGGATTCGAAATCTCATTGCTTTGGCTTTAAGCATGTGATGAAAGTTGTACTGTGCATCCTGTACCTCTTTGCTTTCATCAGCTTCGTCTGCTTCCGTTAACGGTTTCATCTTGAGTGCCAGGATTTCTTCTGGTAAGGCACATATAATGACATCGACCTTAGATTCATTTGCTAGAAACCTTATTCCATCCAAATACAAGGAAACAGCATTCTCTATAGACCGATTCCTATCTTCACCTTTTGTCACCTTGACTATTTCCTGCTCAGGAATGGTACGTTTGTTCCTCTCCTCAACATGAAGTGATGATTTGAAACAACTGTCTTCGGCGTAACCTGGAAATCGAACGAAAAGATTCCTTAATGGGCTGTCTTTAGCAGGGATTGGAGTGCGGCATTTTTCAATCCACTCCAAACACCCATGTATTGTCTTAGCAGTTCCAACAATCCCAAGATTAACTTGAGATGGGGCAGCTTCTGAATCGGAATCATAAGGATGATAATTCATAATACCAAAACGAATGTCTTCATGTTGCCCTAGATTAAAATCCAGAACAGGTTCTTTTATGTGTATAAGCCTCATAATCTGAATAGCTCCATTTCACAGCTTTCTTCCGATTCTACTTCAGCATCCAGATCCCGTCTTTCCAGCCAAAGGGCATCCTTACTGGCTCTGCTGGAGTAATATCAGCCGTTGCTGTTCCAACCAATAATTCAGCGGCTAATCCGCCTTGTGGCGACAGAAGAATGTTTATAAGGAATCCGACTATGACAAGAGGTTTCCAAAACATCATGGCCTCCTTTCAATCGCATCGGTCTACACTATTATTACGTAGACAGGCAAGTCTCGCTGCTTTTCGAGATTCTGAACTGTTCCTCATATCTTAATTCGTTCGGACTTGGTTGTTTCTTTCATAAGTTTGACAACTTTTGACTCATCAACATCCACACCCACCCCATGACCATCCGGCACCGTTACAGAACCATTCCTACTGTCCAAGGGCTTGGCGAGAACATCGGTAGTAAGAAACTGCGGGCCGTTGAGTGCAGCAGGCTTTGTCAGACCGTATGCACCATAGAGCGCTAGTGCGGCAGCCATAGAGATATCTGGGTCTGTCAGCCCACTACCCAACCACATAAGCCCTGCATCCACAAGGATTTCAATTTGCCGTTTAGCTGCGACCAGTCCACCGCAGCGAGATGGTTTCATTGCCACTCCATCGAGCATTTCAAGGCGAATAAACTCAGTTAGTTCAACTGGGGAGACAACACCTTCGTCCATAAGAATAGGCAAAGCTCCCTGCTTCTTTAGGGCTTGGTATCCACTGATGCGATTGGGCCTGAGCGGCGCTTCTAGCACATCGACACCAGCATCGGCTAGTTTCGGTGCGACTTCCAGAGCTGTCGCTTGGTCATAGCCACCATTAGCGTCTGCCCATAAAAATCCCTCCGGTGCACATTGACGAACCAACCTGGCAAGACTAACGTCGAACTTTGGATCAGGTGCGACTTTAATGTTAAAGTTCGAGTAGCCGTGCTTGTAACCGGCATCGATAATCGCCTCGGCCTCATTCAGTGTTCGGGCGTTGACCGTCCAACTCAGCGTCAGTGGCTCACCTCGTGGCCGATTCCACATCTGTGATAGCGACTGACCTCTTAGCTTACCTGCCAAATCGTGCAAGGCTATGTCCAGCCCAGAGCGGGCTATCGGCATTGCGGTAGAAAAACCCGGTGCCAGGGCACGGTCCATTGCCCTATGAGCCCCGTTAATGTCCAATGGATTACGGCCTATCAGAGCTGGCCCCAGATAATCTCGCAGGACAATTGTGACTGTTTCAAGAGTCTCGTAACTCCACATTGGCGAAGGTATACTTTGCCCCCAACCGATTTTACCACCCCTGGNNTGAAAAACTTAAAGTATCCTTTCGTCGGATAGCGTACAGCAAATAGATCGATGTGTTCAATTTTCGTTTTTGGTTGTTTTACGTAGGCGAGTGCGGTTATAAATGACAATGGTGCAATAGCCGAACTCCGCAGAAAATGACGTCGGCTAAGTTGTCTTGAACCATCGGACATTGCAGAAACATACTTTGTCTTACTCTTCATACATCGACTCTGAGTCCGAAATACATTGCTTGGCAACGCTCCTGAACCTTGTGTTGCGTTAGGTTAGCAAATTCATCGCGAAACTTCAACTGATTTTGACTATTAGTTAAATACGCGAAATAGAGCGACTCTCAGTTATTGAAGAGTCGCTCTTAATGGTGATTGCGATGGAAGAACAATCCATAACTATTGGTAGTGATGCTCAACT